>SL_7KL_010_BRINEDRAFT_10000153_pt1 | contig 30572 bp, 33 predicted proteins | sample SodLak_010_BRINE_FD_10663 | JGI IMG/M metagenome (IMG submission 10663)
ACGATCGCGCTCTTGGCATGTGCACGCATTGGCGCACCCCACAGCGTGGTTTTTGCAGGCTTCTCTGCAGATGCACTTGCAACCCGAATGAATGCGGCATCGTCTGAGTATCTTATTACATGCGATGGCTACTACCGTCGCGGTGATCCTCTCGACCACCTCAAAAAAGCGAATGAGGGCCTCGACGGAGTTGACCATTCCGTAGAGACTGTCGTTGTCGATCGACTTGGCGATGATGGCTTCGGACACGACCTCACAGACGCACAGACAGGATATGCAGAGCTGAGAACGGCACATGAAGGGGAGACGGTTGAACCGGTTCACAGAGATGCGGAGGATATGTTGTTCTTAATGTATACCTCCGGAACAACTGGCCAGCCAAAGGGTGTCAAACATACCACCGGTGGCTATCTCTCGTGGGCTGCGTGGACCTCACAAAATGTCTTAGATCTCAAGCCGGAGGATACATATTTCTGTTCGGCAGATATCGGTTGGATTACCGGCCACTCATACATCGTTTACGGGCCACTCGCGCTTGGAACGACAACGATGATGTACGAAGGAACGCCGGATTACCCTGATAAAGATCGGCTGTGGGATATTGTTGAATCATACGAGGCAACACAGTTGTACACCGCCCCAACCGCAATTCGGGCGTTCATGAAGTGGGGGAAAGAACATCCGGAGAAACACGATCTCTCATCGCTTCGGCTGCTCGGAACCGTTGGCGAGCCAATCAACCCTCGCGCATGGAAATGGTACTACAAACACATTGGAAACGAGGAGTGTCCGATCGTCGACACATGGTGGCAGACAGAGACCGGTGGTATGATGGTAACAACCCTTCCAGGTATTAAAACAATGAAACCGGGATCTGCAGGCCCACCGCTCCCCGGTGTTGATGTTCGTATTGTCAACGCCGCAGGGGAAGAAGTCGAGGCTGGTCAAGCAGGCTATCTCACTGTTCAAAAACCATGGCCTGGAATGCTCCGGACGCTGTATCAAAACGATGAACGTTTCATTTCTGAGTATTGGCAAGAGTATTCAGATCCTGAAGAGGACAAGTGGGTCTACTTCCCGGAAGATGGTGCCAAGATCGATACCGATGGCTACATCACCGTTCTTGGTCGCGTTGATGATGTGATCAATGTCTCTGGACATCGCCTTGGGACGATGGAGATTGAATCCGCAATCGTCGGTGTCGAAGGGGTTGCGGAGGCTGCTGTTGTCGGTGGAAACCACGAAATCAAAGGTGAAGCAGTATATGCGTACGTCATCACCGAAGACGGCTACGAAGAGAACGAGGAACTCCGAAGTCGAATCGTTGCTGGTGTCAATGAGGCGATCGGACCAATTGCAAAGCCTGAATCGGTTGTCTTCACGCCTGAGCTTCCGAAAACCCGATCTGGGAAGATCATGCGCCGTCTGCTTGAAAACATCGCAAACAAAGAAGAGATTGGGAATACAAGCACGCTTCGAAACCCCGAAATCGTAACCGAGATCCAACAAAAGGCACAAAATAACTAGTTTATATTGGGCACACTTCGCCCAACTTTCGCTGCTCAGTTGAGAGTCAGCTTCGATCCAGTATTGCCACTATACTAGTCAACACAACCCAAATATGTCAAAAATTAGCTCAGAAAATCAGACAGAAGAACAGGGACCGATAGAAACAGCTGGCGGAACGAAAGAAACTGCGGACTATCTGGACACCGAGATCAATATTTTCAAACCACAGACGCCGTTCATGCGCGATCATCTCAAAATTGTGTGGGCGTCGTTTATTGTGTGGGTCGTGTTCGTTTTTGGCCCGGTCACTGCAACAGTGCTTGCACCCGACGTAATGACCGGAACCACAGTCCTCGGTGGCTACCCGCTTCATTACTTTTTGACGGCGCTTATTGCGCCGTTTGGAGCGCTTGTACTGTCAGCGGCATATGCATACCAGCGCGATCGGCTTGACACTAAGTATGGGATTACACACGAGTCACAGAGTACAGATCCAGGAACTGGCGTCGCTGCAGATGGTGGTGAAGAATGATGGATCCGATCGTCCTTGAGACTGCACTTGACGTCGGAGATTTCAAACTCATCCCTGCACTGACGGTCGTTGCAATGTTGGGGCTGTTTCTTGCGATCGGATGGTTCTTCCGTGTTGCAGAGGTTGATGATCTGTGGGTTGCAGGGCGGTCGATCGGGTCAATTGAGAACGGAATGGCGATCGGTGCAAACTGGATGAGTGCGGCTTCGTATCTCGGTGTTGCATCGTTAATTGCACTCTCCGGCTACTTTGGGTTGGCGTATCTCGTCGGCTGGACAACCGGCTATTTCATTTTGCTCATCTTCATGGCGGCACAGTTTCGGCGGTTCGGAAAATACACCGCCCCTGATTTTGTCGGCGATCGGTTCTACTCGGAGACTGGTCGTGCAATTGCAGCAGCCACAACGCTGCTGATTGCATTTGTCTACGCGGTTGGACAAGGAAGCGGAATGGGTCTCATGGCGCAGTACATTTTCGGCGTTCCGTATGAGGCTGGTGTCATTCTGCTCATGGGTGTCACCATTGGCTATGTCGCGCTCTCTGGAATGTTGGGGACAACGAAGAATATGGCGCTGCAGTACATTATTCTGATCAGTGCCTTCCTCGTTGGCCTGTATGCGACTGGATTCTCCCAAGGATTCTCCAACGTCTTCCCATATCTGCAGTTTGGTGAGGAGGTTGCTGCGGCTGCAAGTATTGAAGCGCAGTTCACCGAGCCGTTTGCGAACGCAAGTTTCTATATGTGGGTCGCAACCTGTTTCACGTTAATTGTTGGAACATGTGGGCTGCCACACGTGCTTGTTCGATTCTATACTGTCGACAACGAGCGGACTGCTCGCTGGTCGACTGTCTGGGGCTTGCTCTTTATTTGCCTCCTCTATTGGGGGACAGCTGCATACGCGGCATACGGAGCGCTCCTCTACGAACGCGAAGTTGGCCCGTTCACTGGAATGTCCGGACAAGAGGCAGATGCGCTTGTCGTACTGACCACCCAACTTGCAAACCTCCCTGAGTGGCTCGTTGGATTGGTTGCTGCAGGTGGTGTGGCAGCAGCACTTGCGACGACTGCAGGGCTGTTTATTACTGCATCATCCGCTGCAGCACACGACATCTACACCAACCTCTACAAATCAGATGCAAGCCAGCGTGAACAGATGATTGTCGGCCGAGCGACAATCTTGCTCGTCGGCGCACTCGTTACACTGACTGCGCTTAATCCACCGGCACTGATCGCAGAGCTGGTTGGAATGGCGTTTGCGATCGCAGGAACGGTAATGTTTCCAGTGTTCTTCCTCGGGTTGTGGTGGGAGAACACAACGAGAGAAGGTGCACTCACGGGGATGGTCGTTGGACTGATTATCTCATTTGGCTCGATTCTTGATGCGTGGTTCTTCCAAGTTGGAGATGGAGCGCTGCAAGCAGTGCTTCCTGCGACTTCATCAGCACTCATCGGAGTGCCGATCGTGTTCATCACAATCATCAGCGTCTCGCTCGTGAGCAACGACCCACCAGAGCGGATCAAACGGTTGGTTCGACAGTGTCACAGTCCAGAGCCAATGAGTCGAATGCAAACCGCAGAGGAGGTTGCCGCAACAGACGGTGGACAGAACCAACCAGCAGATGACTAACAATGTACGATAATATTCTCATTCCGACAGATGGTAGCAACGTTGCAGAGAACGCAGTTGACCACGCGCTTGAAGTGGCCGATCGATTCGGTGCAAGTGTACACGCACTCTATGTGGTTGATACTGATGCAATGGACCTCAGCCTCGGTACGGAACAGGTTGAACGGATTAAAAGCGGAAAATACCGAGATATGCCTGAGCTACAAGCAGAAGCAAATAGTGCAACCCAAACAGTTGCGGAGAAGGCTGCAGACCGGGGAATTGCTTGTACGGAAGCTGTTGCCGCTGGCCGACCGCACCGAGAGATTGCATCCTACGCCAACGAGAATGACATTGATCTTATTGTGATCGGTTCGCACGGCCGATCGGGCGTCAAGCGGGTCTTACTCGGGAGTGTGACGGAGCGAGTACTCCGAACGACAGAGATCCCGGTACTAGTGGTTGATATGCGAAAAGACGAGTAGTTCCTTTACCCGTTATTTTCAAACCATTCGTGTGTGCAGCGTTCGTCACAGAGATAGCGAGTAGTCACGCGATCGCCTGACGGTGATTGGCTCAACCGAACAATAAGATGACGTTCTGAAAGGCGGATTTCAGACTGGCAATTGATACAGGACTCGGTAGTGTTCCCTCGGCGATCCCACAGCTGATGTGGATTGATCCGCTGTATTCGTGTATGCGTGTCAAACCCCGGTGGTGTCTGCCCAGTGTACTCCGAAAGGGACATAACTGCTCGTTTGGCCGCGTTGCTCTTTATTCTTTTCAACATATTGATATTTGTGTGAGTATAGTGATAGGGGTCGCACTGTGTGCGTATATACTGCATACGATATGAGACTAGTTATCTGCATGAAACCACTCTGTGAGTGTTTTGACAGCCGTTTTGTGATGCCCATGTGGGACAAAGACGAACGGGATTGGGCTGTCAAACGATCGATCTCCATATAGGCCCCAATCACCGACAGATCGGGTTGTCCCACCGTATGCGATCGGGATATCTTTCAGCTCCTGTGGTTCATATGCGGGTACGTATGATCGCTCGATCCAAACCTCATGTGGTGGTACAGACAGTCTTTCCGCGAGTTGGTGTTTCAACTGCTCTCGATTTGCGATGAGCCAGCTACTAAATTCGGAGAGTGGCGCATCCACTCGGTCGGCATACGCAATCCGATGTTTCCAACAGGTTTTCGGAAACGTTCGAGACCGGAATCGATCATACAGATCCGAAAGCACACCAGCCGATTCATTTGCAGCGGCATGGAGCTCATACAATAATGTGCTATCGTCTGCTCCATCCTCGAGGACGCGATCGATCGTCAACACTGGCTCCTGTGCATGTGTTTGAAGTCGCTTTAACAGTTCTCCGAGCAAAACGTTTGCGTACACTGATTTGTGATGCTGTGTGACCCACATATAGATCGCAATCCGGCTTTCAAGATAGTTCCCGATTGTACTCAGTGCCTTATCTGAAAGCGCCAATCCGGTGTCAGGATGCGAGGTGTAGGAATCCAACATCCGTTCGGTGTCAAAACTCAACACATCTGCGCCGGTCATCTGGTTATCTCGAGTGATGTAATCAAGCCTATCAACATCAATCGGGGAGTGCAGGATTTGCGCCGCAACACCATACTGCCACTCTCCACCCCGTTCATACTCGAGACTGTAGCCTAAGATATGTGCACAGACATCGAGAGGGTCAACACCCATTGATCGAAGCTCATTTTGATAGCGTTCTAAGACGATGAGACAGCTAAGCAGTTCATGCGGTGCACTCTCCTCGATCGGTGATGGCGTGACACCTGCAGCATCAAAAGCGTCTGCAAGCCCATGTGACTGAAGTTGTGTTGTGAGTGCAGTGGTGTCTAACAGGTGCTCTGAAATATGGGAGAATGGTGGATGGCCAATATCGTGTAATAATGCCGCACATTCGAGAGTTCGTTGGATCCTATCTAACTCATGTGCATCCATCTCTCGTGGAAAGTACGGTTCCGATCGAAGGTTCTGCAGAACGGTTCGAGCAAGATGATACACTCCAAGACTGTGCTCGAAACGGGTGTGGTTTGCGCCAGGATAGACGAGGTGTGTTGCCGATAGCTGTCGAACGTACCGAAGCCGCTGGAACGGCCGTGTATCTACAATAAGATCCATCAGATCCTGATCGAGCTCAATATATCCATGCACAGGATCTTTGATCTGCGTTGTCGACATTATACTGTGCAAGTACCCACAATAGTAAGTGATTATGATTCGCAGAATCCGACACTGTCAAAACGTTAATTAATAATATAGTATGATTATAGAGTATGGAAAAACCTCTGCTGGTCACTGACTTTTTAGACAGAGCTCGGCGTCATTATGCTGAACAAGAGGCGGTCGTGGCGACCACTGGTGAGCGTTTTACATACACCGAAATTGGCGATCGTGCAGACGGATTCTCCGCAGCCCTCCAAACTCGAGGTATTGTAAAAGGCGATCGCGTTGCAGTGCTTGACCCAAACACACATTATCACCTTGAGGCAGCATATGGTTCAATGCAGCTTGGCGCGGTTCATACGCCATTGAACTACCGGCTCGTTGCTGATGATTTTGCGTACATTCTCGCTGATGCGGGAGTGAAAGCGATATACGCCGATTCTGACTATGCCGAAACCATTGAAACAGTCCGTGATGAGATTCCAACTGAGATTTTTATTACAAACGATGTAGATGCTGTCGATGGTGAATGGCTCTCGTTTGACTCACTCATTGATGAATCAAGGGTATACGATCGGCCAGCAATGGCTGAAGATGAGATTATTACGATCAACTATACCTCAGGGACAACAGGTGACCCAAAGGGAGTCTGTCGAACACACCGTACGGAGACACTTCATGCGTACCTGATTACCATCCACCAAGAGATCCGAGACGATGATGTGTATCTGTGGACACTACCAATGTTCCACGTCAACGGTTGGGGCCATATTTATGCAATTACAGGAATGGGAGCAAAACATATCTGTACACGGGGGATTGATGCAGCTGATATCTTCAATGCCATTCACGAAGAGGCTGTATCGTACATGTGCGCTGCACCAACAGTGTTGAATATGCTTCAAGAGCATTACAAAAATCACGAGATTGATCCCACAGCCGATCGACCGATTCGTGCTGCTACTGCGGGTGCTGCACCCCCAGAGGCAACAATTCGGACGGTTGAAGAGGAGTTCGGCTGGTATCTCAAACATGTGTACGGGGCAACAGAGACTGGTCCACTCGTTACCACGTCGGATGCCCGTCGGTATCTGGACGGAGATTCATCAAACCGGTTTGTAATAAAGAAGACGCAGGGAATAGGCTACCTCGGGACCGACGTCAGAGTTGTTGATGAAGATGGACACGACGTCGAGCCAGATGGACAAACGATCGGTGAAGTTGTCGTTCGAGGAAACCAAGTGATGGACGGTTACTGGGAGAAACCAACGGCCACAAAAGAAGCATTCTCCGAACGGATTGATGGCTACTACCACATGGGTGATCTTGGTGTTGTTGACGAGAATGGATTCATCGCTATTCAGGATCGAAAAAAAGATATCATCATTTCGGGTGGTGAGAATATTTCATCGATTGAGCTAGAGGACACGCTGTTTGAGCATGAGGCAGTCGGTGACGTTGCCGTCATCCCCGCACCATCGGAAAAATGGGGCGAATCACCCAAGGCGTTCGTTGTTCCACAGAATGGAGATCCAAACAATCCAGCGACAACGGCTGAAGAACTGATTGCATTCTGTCGCGATCGAATTGCAAGCTACAAGGTTCCAAAAGCGATCGAATTCGTTGAAGCGCTCCCAACCACCGCAACAGGGAAAATACAAAAATACGAACTACGGGCAAGAGAGTGGGACGACGAAGACCGAATCGTTAGCCAAAAATAACCGAATGCTACGGCCAACAGATTTCCCTACCGAACACTGGGGAAAAAACCTGGTGTCAGGAATCTGTGACGAACTGAAACCCATCGTCGGGATCATCATCTGTTTTTAATGCGGTGTCTCCCGGGTCGGCTGCTTCCGCTGCATCTGCAATCTGTTCTGCATTTGCAAGGTCGCCGATTCCGCCGGTTCCGATCGCACCAGGTGTGTTTGCGTCCGTTGACTGGTGAGAGAAAATGAGCGAATCTGCAATTGAGAAAAATTCCGTTGCAGCATCCGATTTTGGTCGGTACGTAACAACGGGTTCTCCTCGATCTTGTGCTTCTGGGACCGCCGAATCATTAGGAACTGCACCAACTAGGTCGGTCTCGAGAAACGCGGCCAACCGTTCTGGTGGTGGTGCATGCCCAGTTCCACATCGATTAAATATGACTCCTGCAACGGTGCCATTTACTCTCTCTGCAAGGGCGATCGTTTTCTTTGTATCACGGACGGCCGCAACACGTGGGGTCGAAACAACAAGCACTTCATCAGCAAGTCGAAGCGGGTAGATCGTTTCGGGACTCACCCCTGCGGCGGTATCTAAAATCACAAAATCATACGACGGTTTTAGTGTCCGCACAACGGGGGCGATCGTCGCAACATTGACTGCATTAAAATCTTCAAGTGCGGTTCCAGCGGGAAGTATATCGACTCCTGAGTCCAGACGATGAACTGCATCCGTCACAGACGCAGTGCCTGAAAGAACAGTGTGCATTGTCTGTGTTGGCTCAATATCTAAAAAGTCGACAATGTTTGCCATTGCAAGGTCAAACTCAAGAACAGCAACTCGTTCACCAGCTTGCGCTAGCGCAACACCGAGATTTACTGCAGTCGTCGTTTTTCCGACACCGCCTTTTGCGCCCGCAATTGCAATAACAACCCCCTCAGCCATACCTACCTCTCATCGCGTGCACGACATAAATATACAGGATGCAATTATCGACTCCGAGAACAACAGCGATGGGTTATGTTTTCACAACTGTGATTGGGCGATCCGACTCAAGGATGACGCTTTGGGTAACGCTTCCGAAGAGCGCCTTTCCTGTCGGGGAGCGCTTTCGTCCACCAATCACAAGAAGGTCTGCATCCACATCTGCTGCTAATGACAAGATTGCATCGCTTGGATTACCACTGTCTTCTCGGACAGTATAGCCTATTCCTGCATCATCCAACTGCTCAGTCAGCCGACGGACGCTGCCAATCTGTGTCGCCGATGCACCGCTTGGATTATCCTCAAAACAATGGAGAACGGTGATATTTACATCCGCAGTATCGATTGGAAGCGACACTATTGCTTTTCCGAGGCTTGTACCCGAGTCTTCGGACTGGTCAACACCAACAACAATTTGGTACATATTTAATCAGGTTAGATACGAGGAGTATTGATTCTGACGTTACTCAGCGATTCTGCCCTGGCTCAGCGTCGTCAATATGTTCTGAGACATATGTAACAAGCCACAACAGTACTCCAAGCACTACCGCAATCGTTACCGCACCATACACTGCAAGCCCCACTGACGTTGCTGGGAGCTCTATCAGAAAGAACAGGCGGGGTTCTGTAACATCAGACACAATTCGTGGCAATAAGAACCCAGTGAGGCCAGCAAACGCAACAACACCAAGATAGATGATGATAATCAACCGTGGGCCACTTAACGAGCGTTCAGACACACTAGACACTATTCAATATCGGCCAATAGCCGTTTCGGGTTCAATATAGCGCAGTCACTGTAACCGATGTGAATTTCAAGATGGGACGCATAGCCCGAGTATGGAAGACCGTGACCTCCTTGGCCTCGTCCTTGCAGGTATCGCAATTATGATGTTTATTACTGGAATCGTCCTCGTCATCTGAGGTCAGTTCCGATTGAAAATTAGGTCTATCTCACAGACAATGGACGCAGTTACGTGTTAGTTGTTTTCTGACTTGTCGATCGGCTCGCCGCCGTCAGTCACTGCGTTTTGCTCTTCCTCGCCACCATCTGTGATCGCTGTTTCGATCTTCCGATCGAACCACTGCCACTCAACAGTGTGAACGCCGTCGCGTTTGAGGTCCCATGGGTCTCCAGATTCAACGCGCTTGCCGGCATACCACGAGTTGACCAAGTTCCAGACAAAGATGATCTGTCCGACGAAGAGGATCATCGCACCAACAGTGGCGATAACATTGAGGCTGGTNAACTGCGGAAGGTAGGTTGCGTACCGCCGTGGCATACCACCGTATCCGAGCAGGATCATTGCAAAGAANGTGATGTTCGTTCCAATNAACGATAGCCAGAAGTGCGCTTTACCAAGCGTTGCTTGGTACATTCGCCCGGTAACGAGTGGGAACCAGTAGTAGATTCCAGCAAAGCCAGCGAACGCAATTGCACCCATCACGATGTAGTGGAAGTGCCCAACAACGTAGTAGGTGTCGTGAAGCACAAGATCAACAGGGATCGACGCAAGGAAGACACCGGTCACACCACCAATAATGAAGTTCGAGACAAATCCGATACAGAACAGCATTGGTGTAGTGAGTCGGATTCGGCCGTTCCAAAGCGTCGTAATCCAATTAAACGTCTTCACAGCCGATGGGATTGCGATCGCCATTGAGACTGCCATGAAGGATGCTCGAAGACGTGGGTCCATCCCAGTCGCGAACATGTGGTGTGCCCAAACACCAAACGAAAGGACACCAATCGCGAGCGTGGAGTACACAACAAATTTGAAACCGAACAGTTTGCGCCCTGCAAATCGCGGGAGGACATAGCTGACAATACCCATCATCGGCAATACGAGAATGTACACTTCTGGATGGCCGAAGAACCAAAACAGGTGCTGCCAGAGCAAATTCCCACCGTCTGCAAGGAAGAACGATGTTCCAAAGTTTCGATCGGCGAGCAGCATCAGTAGTGCACTACCAAGGAGTGGGAATGCGAACAGAATCAGGCCCGATTGTGTGAGAATCGTCCATGAGAAGATGTCGAGGTTTGCCCATGTAACGTTCTCATCACGCTGGGTGAAGATTGTCGCGATAAAATTGATTGCACCCATGGTTGCTGCAACACCCGAGAGGTGAAGCCCAAGAAGCATGAGATCGATACCGGCACCACCTGCTGGATCCAAGCTTCCACCAGCGGAACCAGTTGAAAGTGGCGTATATAGAGTCCATGCGGTCTGTGGCGCTTCAAACCCAAGACCGAGTGGGCCAGCGAAGAACCCTGCCCAAATCATTAGTGCAGACGGTGGAAGCAACCAGAATGCAATGGCATTGATCCGTGGGAATGCCATGTCGTCCGCTCCGATGATGAGCGGTATGAGGTAGTTAGAGAATGCAGCGATAATTGGTGTTCCGAAAAGGAACAACATCGTGATTCCATGACTCGTCATCAATGAGTTATACAACGCAGGTCCTACGAGCGTTGTACTTGGCGTTGCAAGTTCGACACGCATTAAAACGACCATCAAGCCACCAACTGCAAATGCGGTAAGGCCATAGATGCCGTACAAAATACCGATATCTTTGTGATCAACTGTTGTCAGCCAGCGAATGAGCCCGGCCGGCTTTTCTTGTTCGATATATTCGGATCGTTCTCCTTGACTAACCACGCCTCCAGCAGTCGAAGAGTAGGACCGCCAATCCTCGATGCGGGTCAGCCACGCAGCCACGGCCACGAGGAGAACCCCCATGAAAACCGTTAGTGCGATCTGGGCGTTAATCTCCATGAATACCTCTCAGGGATACTCCCTAAAGAACGCTTGCATGTCCGTCGTGGAAGTATTATAAATCACCACCGTTGATAGATAAATTCCATACAGTATTTGATTGGAATTTAAACGTCAAAATCAAGCGTTTGCTGGTGTAATTTAAGTAATCGAATCCCGCGCAATCAGTGTTCTTCGTTTTCGGGATCAGTCTTCGATTCGTGTTCGTCTGTCTCTTCGCTGTTTTCACCGTGTCCGTGAGGGTCAATTGGCTCCGCACCATCGAGAAATGCTTGCCCTTGTGAGTAGACTTCGGCCTTCTTTTCATCACCGGCGATCGCCTTTCCGGAAATGTATGTGAGAATACCGAGACTAATCACCATTGAAAACATGATGAGGTACATTGGGAGCGATGCTCGCAGGTCAAATCCCCACGGATCGGCGAATACAAAGATGCCAATAAATACGGCCAAGATCCCAAGCGGGACAAAATTAACCGTTAGGTCAAGTATGGTATCTTTGTCGAAGATTTTCGTTGCCATATACTTCGCTTACGAGTCGAGCACAAATAGATTATTGGTTCGTCGCTACACCGATGCCTGTTGCTTTGGAACAAATAATTTACCTGCAACAAGCCCTGCACTCATGATTATTGCCGATGCAAATACAGCGTACGCGCGCGTGACTAATCCAATCTCTGTATATCCATCTGCGACCAGCAACGCAGCACCGAAGGCAACCAGAATGGCGATCATCGTGAGAACTGGTCCCCACAGTGTCTTCGCATAGTTCGATTCAAGTAGGATTCCTGCGATACAGCCACAGAAGAGCAGTAGCCCCCCAACCGCAAGTGGAAAAATGTCGAACACAAGTCCGATCTCAGAGACTGGCAGTCCGAGTGCAATAAAGATCGGCCACGGGCTTGCTTTCCGGTACTGGTCGCTCAGTCCGGGGTTCTCATCCATACACAATATAGGGAATGGTTGATACAAAGCCCTTCGGAAGCAAGGTCTACAAATAGCTGCTCAACAATCAGTCTGTTTAGTTGGCGTTTCGACGCTCTTCGACGCTCGTTGCAATTTCTCGTCCAAGCGGAATAAGTACCCAAAATGCGAGCATCCCGAGAATGGTTGTCCACAGGAATACATCAATGAGGAAGATACCCATTGCGTCAAATAGCGTTTCAGGCTCTGGTGGTGGCGCGATCAGCTGGACATCGTAGAACGACGGCGTTTGATACCATGCAGCGAGCGTAATCCACGCGAGGCCGGCCGTTGACATAATTCCGAACCCTTTGATGAACTCATCAGCCATTAGTAGACTCTTCGTCGGAGTCCTCTTGAGACTTTCCCATCCCTTCTGTGCGGAACCGGGTTCCGAGGACAAATACACCTGTCCCAAGCGCAATGATGATTATTCCAATCGTTGCGAGGATTCCACTTAACACATCTTGTGAAAGTGGGAAGCCGATAGATGCAAAGAACAGCTCTAATATTGCTCTGAAGATACTGACTTGCAGTGTTGCCGCATCAAGGAAAAAGAACCCACCAACAATAGAAAAGGCCGCAATCATCGTCGAAAAGACGGTGATTGTTTTGTACAACCGCATTGGGACCACAATATCTCTCCGTCCACGCCCGGTTGATTTGGGTTTCTCCGTATCAGCACCACTCATACCCCAACATTCGTGCCGTGGCTATATTTATCCAACGAGATATCTTGTGTGATCGTACGGGTTAAAAAAGGCTGCTAATTCAACAATACTAACTGCCCCGGCGTTACTTTGGTGGGCGGAGCCGGTAGTATCGGCGGTTGAGATCGTAGGTGTATCCTTCGCGCATTGTTTTCAGCGCTGCATACGTGATGAACCCGCTCACAAGTGGAAGGACGAACACCAGATTCAACAGGAGGTCCAAGGGCATTGGGATCAAATTCTGAATTGCGAGTGCTGCGATCGTTAGCGAGAACACAACACCTGCGACACCAACTGCAGCCCAGAATGGCTGTTCAACTGGTCGGCGAGCGCTTCCCTTGTTAAGGAACGGAACAACTGCAACGATGCCGACGACGACAACGTTTGCGAGTACGCCGTACAGCTCATCCGACATGATCTTCTCGCCACCAAGCACAGCTAGCTCTGGGTTGATTGGATCCAAGTGGAGCAACCCAAATGACCAGTACAGATACCAGTCAGGAAGGATAATCTCCGGCGTTTGACTTGGGTTGGCTGCGTCACCAAGGTGTGGTGGGAGTGCCGCAGAGACGAGCAATATAATTCCACTGAAGAACATGGCGATCGCAAGGTTCCGAATGACTTCGTGTGGCCATGTTGGGAATCCAAGCACGTCACGTTCGACATAGTCGGATTCTGTGCGTAGGTCTTGGTCTTCACGGCGGGCACGCTCGAAGTACTCGTACGTGACTCGTGACAAGCCCGTCTTTCGTGCTTTTCGCTCCGACCATGTCGGTGTTTCATCGTCAGGTGCGACGATGCCCGTGCCGTCGGTTCGAATTTCGTTTGCGTTTGAATTGTCTGATTCGTTATCGCTCATAGTATCAGTGTGGCTCCGCGATTCCCTGCATCCAGACAATACCAACGTGGAGTGCAATCAGTGCAGTCACCACAAATGGTAAGATGAACACGTGCAGGATGTACATTCTCACAATCGTTGCCTCTCCTAATGTGAACCCACCGAAGAGTAGCTGTGCACCCCATTCACCGACAATTGGAACTGCAAGCGACATCTCGACGCCGATCTGAGCGGCCCAGAATGCAAGCTGGTTCCATGGGAGCAGATAGCCAGTGTATCCGAAGACCAGTGTAAGACTGATCAAAATAATTCCAAGGATCCAGTTGAGTTCACGCGGCTCTTTGTATGATCCAGTGAAGTACACACGGACCATGTGCAAGAAGACCGCAGCGGTCATGAACTGCGCAGACCATCGGTGGAGGCTCCGTAGATACGCTCCGAAGTTGAGGTCCTGTGAGATCGCAATGATGGAATTATACGCCGCACTTGGGTCACCCTCTGTCGATGGGGAATAGTAGAATCCAAGTAGTGCGCCACTGACTGCCGCAATGATGTATGCGAGGATCGAAAAGAATCCAAGCGAATACAGCGGGTACCAGTACCAGAATTTGTTATCAAGATTGTACTGTTCTGTGTGGCTCTTCGGCATCTGGAGATTGATTCGATAGTACATTGTCTCCAGAATCTCGAGGTAGTCAACAATCCGTAGACGACGATCAAGATAGATAAGCGTCGTGAGGAATGTTGTCTCGATCAGCGTTAAATCGCGCTCTTTGAGCCACGCGTTATGATCGAAGTCGTCTTTTTTTTCTAAACTCATCGTAGGTCACCGTTTGTAGTATGGATAGATCGCTCGCTTGACCGTATCCCATGCCTGATCCGCACCAACTTGGGCACCATCAACTTGGTCTTCCTCAATGTAGATGTCTTCCCACTTGCGTCGGCGCTTCTTCACAATCATCACATCTGGAAGGAACTCCTTGCGGTAGAGTGCAAGAATGAACCCAAGATCAATGAATATGATCGCAAGAACTCCACCAAGGAATTGATTACCGAACTCTGTGAGCCCCCATCCTTCCATAAAGCCATAAATGAAAATAAAGACAAAAATGACCTCAATGATTGTCAAGAGGACGATCGCAATTGCTGCTGCAGTATCTTCACGTGCAGGCTCATATCGATGGATGTCACCGTATGTACTTCCTGAAGAAGACATTACTGTCCCCTCCCAGTGTTCGGCGATTCACCATATTTGAGCACGTAGAAGGTGAACACGAGGCTCATTCCAATTGCAAGGAAGGTAATAATCCCAAGGAAGTGCTTCTGGAGCGGAACACCAATATCAGCCATATTCTCTGGCCATGCACCACCGCCTGCTGTTACTTCTACAGTATCGACATCGCCAACAGCGACGGCACCAACCATTCCAAGGTTTTCGTGTGGCGTGCAAACATATTCTGTGATACCTTCTTCTTCGAATGTGTGCTCGTATGTTTCACCCTCTGCTTCAAGCAACTCGCTGTCGAGGTCAGCAGGGCCACTTCGTGCAACAACGTTGTGCTCGCCTCCTTGTCCTGTCCACTCAAAGACCACTGTGGTACCAGGATCGATCCAAAGACCAGCTGGGCTATATGCAAGGTTGCCATCGTTCCCAGATGCGCCAACTTCCACAGTCACTTCATCCTGTCCACGGGCGTCCTCATAGCCACCGTCAATGCCGTCAAGGAAGCCGCCCCAGTCGGGCTCTTCTTCCTGAGCGGCAGCCGTGCCACTTCCTGCGGCAACGGCCGTTGCGGCGGCGGCAGACCCACCGGCTGTACGCATAAACTCCCGCCGTTTCATACAGCTAATGGTCAGAATGGGACGTGCTTAAACCCACCGACTATCACCGACCGAATCCAAGCGAGTAAGGCCATTCAGTCACGCGATATCGACGCATTGCTACTCGTTGGTTTTCTCCTGCTCAGTTGGGGTTTCAATCGGAAGATTTTCGGGACGCTCGCCACCTTCGATCTGGACTGCTCGAAGTCGATTCCGATACTGTTCGGAACGGAACCGATCGGAGAGGCGTGCATTTGCGACAACAGTGAATAAAAACAAAGCGATAACAACGAATATCGCACCAACAATTGGTGCAACAATATTATCTCGTGCAATAAATCCAGGGAGGAGCCAAACCGCCAATAACCCAACTCCCGCAAAGAGCTGTCCAAAAGCGATGATCTGCAACATAAGATTTCCAAGCTCACCACTTTGTTCAGCTACATCATCCGGTGATGGAAGTTCGTAATCTTCAGGTGGAACCTGTGGCGTGTAATCATCCATCGAACAGAGCGCCACTGTTGGTTTAACATCCCGCAGTATCGTTCCACGCCCCTCCACACTTCCATCAGGATACACTGTTGCGTAGCCTTCATCCGAATAGGCGACGATCGTCTCTTCGCCATCTTGAACAACACGTTCAAGCACAGCGAATACATCTCGGGTTGCGATACGGGATTTGAGGTCCATCTCTACTCGATCAAGCAGTTCAGCGCCTGTAACCCAGGAGTCCGCATCGAAGACTGCATCCCACTCTTCTGGGGTCATTTCGGCCATGTCTGCGGGCCGAAAGTCATCGAAGTCGTACTTCTCTTCGACCGCTTGTCGAAGCGCCTCAAGCTCTTCATCGCTCGATTGCGAATCATCAGCATCTACTGGTGGGTCGAGCGTCTCTTCCGTTGACTGCTCGTCAGAGGCGTTACTCATTGGTGAGTATACGTACTCAAGCGTCCTTAGCATGACGGTCTCGCAGTGATTCGGACCCTTTACCCAAGCGTCGTCCTAAGTAGCATCTAATGCTTGACGATGCGACGACTGCAACCATCGTAGCAATCATGGTTACACTGAGCCTCCCATTCTATCTCAAGGGTGCGTGGATCATGATTGATGCAGAAACGGTTACGTGGGCGATCCTTATCCACCATCTGAAATACATTGTTGTCGGACTGACGCTGACGACAGTTCCGATGGTCACATGGATGATCCCGCGGCTTGTGGACCAGTTGAGCGGGATTACTGGTCTCCACGCAGTGCTTGGTCTTCAGGCGTATGCGTTGTTGTTGTTTGCACTCACTGGAATTGTTCGAATCTTCCAAGCAAAGCGAGAAGCAGACCTCTACCATAATCCGGACCCACATGTCGATATCGACGAACTACATGAAAACATGGGTCACTGGCGAATGCGGCTCCGTGTTGGTGTCTTCGGCTACGTGTTCTTCTGGTTTGCTGCGTGGCTTACCGGGCTTTATCGGTACGTAATCGGGTACGTGCTCTAGTTACCACGTGTCACCGCTTGCAAGGTCAACATCATGATCACTCTTTGAAGATGGACAGATGTCTTCGAGCCTACAGCTCTTGCAATCCGGATTAAGCGCGGTGCATGTTGCTCGCCCGTGACTAATCATCAGATGTGTAAACCACTGCCAGTCCTCTTCAGGGACGATCGGCATCAGATCCTGTTCAATCTGTTCTGGGTACTGTTCCTCGGTGATACCTAATCGTCGCGAGATTCGTTGGACATGTGTATCGACAACGATCCCTTCAACGATTTGATGGCCGTGTTGAAGCACGACATTTGCGGTCTTGCGGCCGACGCCTGCAAGATCGGTGAGTTCGTCCATTGTGTCTGGAACATTTCCGTCGTGCTTCTCAATGATGTCAGTACAGGCCGATCGGATATATTTGGCTTTGTTATTGTAGTAGGTGATCGAAGAGATGGCATCCGCAAGCTCGTCTTGCTCGGCGTTTGCGAACTCATCCGCACTCTGATACTGTTTGAACAGTTCTTTTGTGACCTTGTTCACTCGCTCGTCAGTACACTGTGCAGAGAGCATGACAGCGATAAGCAGTTCCAGACGATTTGAAAACCGAAGCGAGATTGTGGTGTCAGGATATGCATCATACAGTCGATCGATCACTTCAAGCGTCTGATCGTGTCTATCAGAAATCGGTGTGCCCATNCTGTGGTGTTTGTGTCTGATAGATTGAATCGTTCGATAGACGTTTCGATCGGAGCCAATCGAGAGCAAAAGCTATGTACGAACCACAATGCTGTATTAGACAGATGCGTCCATTAACATATGAACACGGGTCGTGGTATACGATCGGAGCCGTTAGCATCGGATATCTACTATTGCTTACAATAATCTTTGTGGCGCTTTTTATACTGCCGTATCTACTGTTTACAGCGTTATAACATAAACCGGAAGCCACCGGTCAAAAAGGGCGTTTCAGGCGAACGCGAGCGAGTCGCCGGTGTCGTCGTCTTCGATGTTAATTTTCTCCCACGCGTCGATGAAGTCACCCATGTAGATCTCTGTGCGATCGTCACGGATAGCGAACATTCCTGCTTCAGTACAGATCGCTTTAATATCCGCACCGGAGGCGTCAGTTGCGAGCTCTGCAAGCTCTTCGAAATTCACGTCGTCTGCAACGTTCATGTTGCGGGTGTGAATCTGGAAGATCAGTTCGCGGCCCGTTGCGTTCGGTTTTGGAACCTCAATGAGTCGATCGAAACGTCCCGGACGGAGAATTGCGGGATCGAGCATATCGAAGCGGTTCGTTGCAGCGATGATTCGGATTTCGCCGCGCTCATCGAACCCGTCCATCTCCGAAAGCAGCTGCATCATCGTCCGCTGAACCTCTGCATCGCCAGAGGTTTTTGAGTCAGTTCGTTTGGATGCGATCGCATCGATTTCATCAATGAATATTACAGCCGGCTCGTTATCTCGTGCAACCTCGAACAGGTCACGAACGAGTTTTGCACCCTCACCAATGAATTTGTGAACCAGCTCTGAGCCAGCCATTTTTATAAAGGATGCATCTGTCTGATTTGCAACTGCTTTTGCAAGCATTGTTTTCCCGGTTCCCGGCGGCCCGTACAGAAGAACACCAGATGGTGGCTGAATACCCACCTCTTCAAACATCTCAGGGTGTTTCAGTGGCATCTCAACAGTTTCGCGAACTTCCGTCATCTGCTCATCAAGTCCACCAATGTCCTCGTATGTGACATCCGGTGAATGCTCAACTTGCATCACGCGAGCGCGCACGTCAGTCTCATTATCAAGCCGCTTTACAATAGAGAGTGAGTTGTTAACCGCGACACGCGCATCCGGTTCTAATTCCTCACGCATCTCTGCGGTCACTTCCGTGAGCGCTTCTTGATTGTTCCCATGCTGTTTGATAATCACACCGTCGCTGTTGAGCTCTTGGACGGTTGCGACGAACAGTGGGGACTGCTTGAGCTTTTTATTCTCGTGTGTGAGGCGTTCGAGTTTCTGTTGGTATTTATTGTTCTCGGCGTTCGCATCAAGGAGTTTGTCGCGCATCTCCTCGTTTTGCGACTCAAGAACCTCGAGACGATCTTCGAGTGTCTCGATCTTCTCCTGATGGGACGTCGACTCCTCGTCGTATGGGAGATCAACATCGTCCACAGTGTCGGTCATCGACGGGTATAGGACGGAGACGAATAAGAGGCTTCGGGTCACGGACCTTATTATGAGTTACCAAGCGGATTATGCCTTAGAGTAATTAATAGAGATAGGAAGTATTATTACTGAGTATCCCACATGTGCAAATGAGAATGAGCGTATCAGAGGCAGTTGCGACGGAAGACACAGGCGATCGCTGGGAAGCAGTGCGTGACCTCCCACCGAGTGCAAAACTGGTTGCAAAAGTGCTAGATTATAACGAAACCCTTACACAGAGCCAACTGGCTGAAGAAACGCTACTTCCGCCGCGCACTGTCAGATACGCACTAAGCAGACTCGAGGAAGAAGATGTCGTTGAATCGCGGTTTTCATTTTCGGACGCTCGAAAACGGCTCTACACACTCAGCATCTAACCACTCAGTACAACGTTACCCGTTCTCTCCACCCGGCGCTTTTTTTATTATTGCATTCACAGAACCCACAATGTATCAACTGGTTGTTGACGTCATCAAACGGGCGCAAAAAGCAACAACGATTGAATGTCCTCCGTATGAGGCTATTATCACTGAAGCAGTCCGTCTTGCAGAGCAGACAGACACACCCATCGACGAGACATTCCTTTCTCGACTGGAGCGTGCAGTAGACTCCGCGACGGCAGACGAGCGAACACAGCTTGCGGCAGATGGACGGCAGGCCCATGAGCAATTAGCAGAGCGAATACCAGCTGACGAATCCTAACTCCACTTTCGCTCCAGTCACGGAACGTCTTTACTCATGGATAGATAACACCCGAATAGATGACACGGGTGATCCACACCGGCGACACCCACATTGGGTATCGACAGTACCACTCGCCGGAACGACGAGCGGACTTTCTCTCTGCATTTGAGGCCGTAATTTCTGCTGCGATCGAAGACGACGTTGATGCAGTTATCCATGCAGGAGACTTATTCCATGATCGACGACCAGATCTTCAAGACCTGCTTGGCACACTCAGCGTCCTTCGAAGGCTCAATGATGCAGCGATCCCATTTCTTGCTGTCGTTGGTAACCACGAATCAACGCGAAGCGGACAAGTGGCTCGACCTTTTTGAGCGACTGGGGCTTGCGACACGGCTTGGGTCAACACCGGTNCAAGTGAATGACGTTGCATTCTACGGGCTAGATCACGTTCCACCATCTCGCCGAGATGACCTAACGTACCAGTTTGATCGCTGCAAAGCGACACACAATATTCTTGTGAGCCACGGGCTGTTTACTCCGTTTGCATATGCTGACTGGGAGACAGAGCATGTCCTCGAAGCAGCCACTGTTGAGTTCGATGCAGTGTTACTTGGTGATAATCACGCACCAGGGGTTGAGCAAGTAGACGATACCTGGGTAACATACTGTGGTTCGACAGAGCGTGCGAGCGCAAGCGAAGAAGCCCCTCGTGGATACAACATTATTTCGGTAACTGATGGCGTCGATATCCGAAGACGGACGCTTGACACACGCACATTTGTGTTCGTTGACGTTCAATTGGGTGAAAACGAGGGCATCGATCGTGTTCGAGAGCAGGTTAGTCAGCATGAGCTTACAGATGCGGTTGTGATTGTCCGTATAGATGGGTCGGGTGAGCCTATCGCACCAGCAGATGTAGAGTCGCATGCGGTGGAGCATGGCGCACTTATCGCTCGTGTCACTGATAACNGAGACCGAGCAGCGGACGCGGGACGAGAAATCGGTGTTGAATTTGCAGATCCTGATGCCGCTGTTGATACACGCATCGGTGAACTTGGGCTTTCGGAGGCGGCCCAAGATATTGACGAAGCGGTTCGCGCATCAAAAGTTGCCGATTCGAACGTTCGATCGCTCGTTAAAGAGCAGATTACCGATCGGCTTGACGATGGGCTTTCAGCCTTCATGGGCGTCAGTGAGTCGGATCCAAACCGCTCAGACACGGTAGACGCGTCAGGAGAACAACCTGAGCAAGAAAACAAAGGGAGCGTGAAATTGAATGGGAACGTGGAAAAAACAGAACAAAAGCAAGACGTTGATGGGCAGGCCTCGATGGAGGAGTACCGATGAGGGTAACTAAACTCTCACTGACGAATTTTAAGCCATATGCGACAGCAGAGATCGATCTTCGTGATGGAGTAACTGTTATTCACGGAGTGAACGGAAGCGGTAAGTCGTCGCTACTTGAAGCGGTATTTTTTGCACTGTATGGATCAAAAGCGCTCGAAGGAACGCTTGACGATGTTGTGACGAATGGCACAGAGACATGTGAGATCGACCTCATATTCACACATCAAGGTGAGACGTATGAACTCATTCGTGAGCTAAAACGATCGGGCGAACGTGTTTCAACGCGTAAATGCGTACTTACTGGACCGGATGTGACGATCGAGGGTGCACGTGATGTTCGGACATTTGTTACCGAACTCTTGCGGATGGACGCAGAAGCATTCATTAATTGTGCGTATGTGCAGCAAGGTGATGTTAACAAGCTAATCAACGCAACGCCGAAACAGCGTCAGGATATGATCGATGACCTGCTCCAATTAGGGGTTCTTGAGGAGTATCGAACGCGTGCAGGACAGGCACGGCTTGGCGTTGAGGACGTCCTTGGAAACACAGAGGGCGCACTCCAAAATATTAGGAACCAGATCAAAACAAAAGAGGACACAGAACCGTACGCGCGGCTCAATAACGTTGAAAACGAGTTATCAGACGTTACGACACGTATCGAAAACTACGAAGGAGAAAAACAGAAGGCCGAAAAAGCCCGCGATGCTGCCGAATCTACTCTTTCGGAATACGAAGAAAAGCAACAACGAGTTGCCTCGTTGACTGAATCAATCGACAGCATCCAGAACCAGATTGAATCAACTGCAGCCGAACGGTCGACACTCAAAGAACAAAGTACGGAGCACAGAGCACAGATCCAACAGCTGTCAGCACAAGCAGACCGCCTCCGTGAATCACTCTCAAAAGAAGTTCCAACAGCGAATATCATTGAAGAGTACGAACAGCAACTCATCGAAGACCTGGATGAAATTCGTGAAAAGCGCGAAGAGTTGCGTATCAAACAGTCTGCGTACAAAAACCAAGCAAATGCGCTCTCGGAAAAAGCGACACACCTCTCAGAGCGTGCAGAGACAACAGAAACAGAGATAGAAACGCTCCAAGAAGAGATTCAGTCGGTGACCGACCAGATCAAGGAACAAAAAGAGCGGCTAGAGACGCTCAAAACAGAGCGCCAATCACTCAGCAGTCGTTTCGATGCAGCACCGATCGACTCTGGTTCTGCGTCGTCGTATGTGAAAGAGATACAGACCCAGAAAGAAGAACAAACGACTCGGAAAGCGGAGCTCTCGGCAACGATTGAGTCGCTCACCGACACAATTGAAGAGACAGAACATCTGCTTGCGGAGGGAAAATGTCCTGAATGTGGTCAGCCAGTCGAGGGCTCACCACATGTGCATGACTTGTCTGATGATCGTGAAAGGCTATCAGAATATCAGACGAAAAAAGCAGCGATCGAAGAGAAGGTTTCGTCGCTAACAACGGAGCTGGCTGAAGCGCAGAAGCTCGTCGAAACCGAATCGCGTATTGACGAGATTGAGACCACCATAACACTGCTTACAGAACGGATTGATGAGTTAGCCGAGCGCAGATCACAGAAGGAACACCAACTCAACACAAAACAAGACGCGATCGCAGAGTATCGTTCACAAGCGGAATCAGTCTCTGCAGATGCACAAACGAAACAGGATCAACATGCGGAGGTTACGGCGGAAATTTCTGCGTTCACTGACGAGCTATCTGAGATCGAATCTGAACGTGACCAACTAACAGAACTCAGTGAGATTACGGAGCGTCAAACTGAACTCGAAGAGAGAATTGAACGACTGACTGAGAAGCGTTCTGAGCTACAATCACGAAACGATGAGCGGCGAGAATGGCTCAAGCAGCAACGCGATGAGCGGGAGTCGCTCAAAGGGGCCGTTGATGAACGTGCAATTGAATCCGCAAAAGAACAAAAGTCGAATGCAGAGCAGTATCTCGAACAAGTTACCGAGATGCTCACGCAACTCACAACAAAGCGCGACCGACTCACGAGCGAGCGTGGAGAGATTACCGCAGAGATCGAGCAACTTGAATCGCTAAACAAACAACAAACACAGTTACAACAGCGGGTTGATGCACTTAGTGCGCTCCGATCGGAGACTTCGGACCTTGAATCGATGTACGGGGAGATTCGGGCAACGCTCCGTCAACAGAACGTCGAAACGCTCGAACGGATGGTGAACGAGATGTTCGATCTGATCTACGCGAATGATGCATACTCACATATTGAATTAGACGGGGAGTACGAACTGTCCGTGTTCCAAAAAGATGGGGAGCGATTAGACCCCGAACAGCTCTCCGGTGGCGAACGTGCGCTGTTCAACCTGAGTCTCCGGTGTGCAATCTACCGATTGCTTGCAGAAGGGATTGATGGGGCGGCACCGACACCGCCGCTTATACTTGATGAGCCAACTGTTTTCCTTGACACTGGGCACGTCGATCGCCTCGTCCAACTTGTGTCCGAAATGCGTGGATTTGGTGTCGACCAGATTTTGATCGTAAGTCACGATGACAAACTAATCGATGCAGCGGACGATCTCGTAACCGTTGAAAAGAATCCGACCACAAACCGGTCGACAGTCAACCGTGCAGACAAACCAGCACTATCAGCATTGCAAGTACAAGTTGGAGACGACTAATCGGAGTGATATTCGTCACCACGAGCTGTCGATCGAAGTATTGAGATACCGTCACTAGCGATATCTGTGGCGGCATACCCACGTGTATCGAGTACCGCTTCTTCTGTCACTAATCCTGCCGCACGAAACTCGGAAAGTAAACCGTGAAGATCGCTCTCACAAAGGTCATACGAATTCAATAAATCAATTACTGAAATCGGTCCACGATCGACAAGTTCGATGAGGAGTCCAAGCGATTGGTCATTATGTGTTGCAGAGAGAATCCGACGAACAGGTGGGGAGACCGTTGAGGCAGCAACAGTGAGCGGAGACGTGTCTGAGACGATTGTGAGCTCGTCAGCTGGCATATACGACTCCGTTTTTGCGTTCGGATCATACACGAGCCACGCGTCGCTTGAAGACTTTCGAAGAATATATTCAGTACCATCAGCATCCCGAACAGTACGCATAGAACGGATTCAGGGGCGCGAGCGGTTAGCCGTTGTGCTCAGCCGGGGTGTTCGACTGCTCCTCTGCGTCCGTTTCGGGCTCTGACTCGTTCTTTTTTTCGACGTATCTTCGATGTGATTTCACCTGTTGATATGTCCGTCCAAGTGCGAGGAGTCCAACAAGAAGTAACACTCCGCCGACATCGAAACTGCTTCGAAAAACGATGAGCATCAGACTAAGGCTCACTGCAAGGAGGCCAACGTTTGCGAGTATAACAGCGGTAATGAATCGACGGCTTGTATTTGGATCCGCGTTACTGAGATTCTTTTCCAGCTTTTCGGTATCAACTTGAATCTCTTTTTCCAGCGAGGACCCTCCGGGGAATCCAACACCAGGCATGTCGGAAAACCCATCATCCGATGCATGTTCATCCACGTACCGTGCGACCCGATCGGACGCAGTTTCATCGGAAGACCGATCGCTCATGGTTGTACAGTTGGTCGGAGCCTGCAAAAGAGTTCGTTTCGGCGTTTGAGTCGTTGCCCGGATGGTTAGGTGCAATCTTGTAGAGAAAACGCGTGTGAGGACTCAAGCCACGCAAGCGGGTTCTCTGCGTCATAGAACACCACGCCGTTCTCTACGTCATACGTCTCGACGGTCGCATTCCCTTCAGGCAGGGCTGGCAGTCCGTCGGCACGATCCAACTCCGTATCATTGGCGCGGGTAGTCATAACCAAGATATGCTATAACATACCAGGATATAGCTCTTTTGTTCGGGGCATGGTTTTGCAACGGTGGGTGAAAGCCGAATACCCGTCCTTTTTACCCCACGAGACGGAGCCACGAGTATGACACAGTCGGCTCTCGGACAGTTTGGCTCATCCGCCGACTCCGACGGCGATTCGGATCCTGATTCTGTAGCTGCAGAGGCTGCTGCGATCGCCGGGAACGGTGGCGGACACGTAAGCGAGGTGATCAGTATTGATGACGCCCGCTTCCCAGAAGCGGACGGCTATATCGAACTTACAATCACACAGGTCGATTATACAATCGAAGGCAGTGGGCGCGAGGAATACCCCGTAGTGCACGTGTTTGGCCGGACTGAGGCAGGTGACGTCGAGCATGTTCGTGTCCTCGGGTTTGAACCATATTTTTACACACCAACGGACACACTAAACCGTGACCCTGTGGAGGAGTATGATGTCGTTCTCTCCGCACAAGAAACGGATACAAATGGTGAACCATATGAGAGTATCCGTGGTGAAAAACTGACAAAGATTATTGCACGGACACCACGAGATGTCGGACAGATCCGTGATGATTTCGAACATTACGAAGCGGATATTCTATTCCCAAATCGGTTTTTGATTGATAACGGGCTTGGTGATGGAGTCCGAGTTCCTGCACGACGTCTTGACGATGAACACAACGCTGCGGGTCGACAACCGATTCAGGTTCCCCATACGGAGGTCGAACCGGCAACCGTCGCTGCGGATATTCGCGTTAACACGTTCGATATCGAGGTTGACGATCGAAACGGCTTCCCTGAAGATGGTGAAGAGGAGATCATCTGTATTACGAGTCATGATTCCGTTGACGATGTCTACATCTGCTGGCTGTATGAAGCGCCAGCGGCAACTAACAACTCCACACCTGATTCGCTCCCTGGGTATGAGCCATTAAAAAATGAAACGGCGATCGACATTCGAGCGTTTGCGACAGAGGAAGCGATGCTTGACGCGTTTATCAGCTACATCGAGGAGACGGATCCGGACCTCCTCACCGGATGGAATTTTGAAGATTTCGACGCGCCGTACTTCCTCGATCGGCTTGAGTTGTTGAACCCCCAAACCGAACACGATCTCTCGATCGAACGGCTCTCGCGAGTTGGAGAGGTATGGCGATCGGGCTGGGGTGGTCCCGACATCAAAGGACGAGTTGTCTTCGATCTGTTGTATGCGTACAAGCGGACACAGTTCACCGAACTTGAATCCTACAGGCTTGATGCAGTTGGTGAGTTGGAGTTGGATATTGGAAAAGAGCGATACTCCGGCGATATTGGGGATCTTTGGGAGCAGGACCCAACCCGATTGCTTGAGTACAACGTTCGGGATGTTGAGCTATGTGTCGAGATCGATCGGAAGCAAGCAATCATTCCATTCTGGAATGAGGTGCGAAAATTTGTCGGCTGTAAGATTGAGGATGCACCAACACCGGGTGATGCAGTGGATGTGTACGTCCTTCATAAAGCGCATGGCAAGTTTGCGCTCCCGACAAAGGGACAACAGGAGTCCGAGGACTTCGAAGGAGGTGCAGTGTTCGATCCGATTACCGGCGTTCGTGAGAATGTGACGGTACTGGATTTGAAGTCGCTCTATCCAATGTGCATGGTCACAATTAACGCGGGGCCGGAAACAAAGGTGGGAGATGAATTTGATGGTGAAACCTACCGTGCACCAAATGGGACGCGATTTAGAAAGGAGCCGGACGGGATTATGCGGGAGATGGTCGATGAGTTGTTGACCGAACGTGAAGAAAAGAAATCGTTGCGAAACGAGCACGACCCTGGGTCGGAGCCATACATCCAGTACGATCGTCAACAAGGGGCAGTGAAAGTGATCATGAACTGCTTTACACCGGATACAGAAGTTTTGACACCGAAGGGTGTTCGATCGATTACCGAACTGGAAACTGGTGATCTGGTGTACTCACTCGATCCGGAGACGATGGCTATGGAGGTCAAACCCGTAACAGAGACCCATGCATATCCAGATTATCGTGGTGAGCTCATTGATATACAGACAAACAAGATCGATTTCCGCGTGACGCCAAATCACCGAATGCTTGTCCGGAAAAACGATACAAATGGGATTACTGAGAACGGATGGAATTTTGTCGAAGCGGGCGAATTATATGATTATTGTCACTACGAACTGCCACATGGGTGGTCATATGACAACGGTACGTTCCTCGAAGAGATTGATTTGACAACCTTCGCTGATGAGTATGAGATTTGGGTACGGCCATCAATACATGGACACACATTTACCGCAGAGTTAGGGTGGAAACCTCGACGAGTCCCAAAAGCGGATCTTGGACAAACAGGCTATGTTTTTACTGCAGAAGAATTTGAAGCCCACAGAGAATACATTGAATCAGTCTGTGAGAGAAGTTACATACACCTCAAATCCGGACAGAAATGGATTCCACGAACCTACGACGGAGATGATTTCCTCGCATTGCTCGCATGGTATATTACGGAAGGAAATGTATACACGTCAACGCCAAAACAGTTTGGTGAAAATTATCGTGGGTCAAGCACTACTGTCAAGATTGCACAAGACGCCGTTACAGATGGCGGAATCGATCATCATGCAGGGATCGGAGAATTGCTCGATCGGATGGGATTCGATTACTACGTCGATAATAAATCCTATCAGTTCACGTCGGAACTTCTCGGACGCGTATTAGAGTCTCTGTGCGGCAGTGGAAGCTTCAACAAACAGATTCCATCGCTTGTTTTTGAAGCAGCCACATCACAAAAAGAACTGTTCCTCGAACGACTGATTGATGGTGATGGCGATCGCCAATCTGGCTCTTGGAGATACACAACAGCGAGCGAACGGTTGCGAGACGATGTGCTCCGGCTTTGTGCCGAACTTGGAACGACTGCAAGCTACAATCATGATAGCGGTTCGTGGAGAGTGTATGGTCTCGAAGACAGCAAAAACTCCCTTCGTATGCATCGAAGTTCGAGCCGTAGTACAGCAGATAATGGTGTCTACTGTGTAACGGTTGCAGATAATCACTCCCTGCTTGCCGGCAGAAACGGCAAATTCCAATTTGTTGGACAGAGTCTATACGGCGTGACGGGGTGGGATCGGTTCCGTCTCTATGATAAGGAGGGTGCAGCAGCGGTAACCGCCACTGGAAGAGAGGTGATCAACTTTACCGAGACTGCTGCAACGGAGTTAGACTATCAGGTTGCATACGGAGATACGGATTCTGTCATGTTAGAACTTGGACATGACACAACAAAATCAGATGCGATCGAGCAGTCCTTCGACATTGAGGAGTATATCAACGATCGATATGATGACTTTGCTCGAGAAGAGCTCAATGCGGAGGCCCATCGATTCCAGATCGAGTTCGAAAAGCTGTATCGGCGCTTCTTCCAAGCCGGTCGAAAAAAGCGATACGCGGGCCACATTATCTGGAAGGAGGGCAAGGATGTCGATGACATTGACATTACTGGGTTTGAGTACAAGCGATCGGATATTGCACAGATCACGAAGGAAGTCCAAAAGAACGTGATCGACACGATCGTGACTGGAGAAAACATCGACGACGATCTAGAGGAGGTTAAAACCTATCTCAATGAGGTAATAACTGGGTTCTTAGAAGGAGAACTCTCGCTCGAAGAGATCGGTATTCCTGGCGGAATCGGAAAACGACTCTCAAACTATGAGACGGACACTGCACAGGTACGGGGTGCAAAATATGCGAATCTCATGTTGGGAACGAACTTTGATCGCGGCTCAAAGCCAAAGCGACTCTATTTAAAAAAGGTTCATCCGGACTTCTGGCAACGGATGGAGAATGAACACGAGCTTAATCCACAAACAAATCTGCTATATGGAGAGTTCAAGCGGGACCCGGACGTAATCTGTTTTGAATACGCCGACGAAATTCCAGATGAGTTTGAAATCGATTGGGACAAAATGCTCGAAAAGACGGTTGAAAGGGCCGATCGAACGGGTTATTGAGGCACTTGGAATGTCTTGGGATGAAGTCAAAAGCGGCCAAGAGCAGACTGGCCTTGGAAGCTTTATGTAGAAACAGGGGTTAAGCCCCGTTTAGATGCTGTTTTGTGAAAGATAGTAACAATACGGGTGCTTGCACTGAGTTTCCATTTTGGAAAATATATTTTCCCTCAATAGAAATACAGAGGGGCAAATGCGTAACCATTATGGGCATAAACCCCCATCCTTCGAGTACGAGGGAACAATTTAACAATGGCAACACTCGAAATCAAAAACCTTCACGCTGAGGTAGCCGATGAGGATGGCGAAACGATTCTTCGCGGCGTTGACCTTGAGGTCAACTCCGGAGAAATTCACGCACTGATGGGTCCAAACGGATCCGGTAAATCTACGACCGCCAAAATCATCGCTGGCCACCCAGCGTACAGAGTCACTGACGGAGACATTATTCTCCACCTTGACGAGGACGATCTCGCAGATATCGACGAGGACCTCGATGAGGAAGATTACCGCTGGAGCCTTCTTGAGCTGGAACCAAACGAGCGCGCAGCACTCGGCATCTTCCTTGGCTTCCAGTACCCAGCGGAGATCGAAGGCGTCACCATGACGAACTTCCTCCGTCAGGCACTCAATGCCAAACTTGGAGAGCGACAGGAACTCTTCGAGGACGAGGATGAAGACGCAGAAGAGGAAGAGGCAGGCTACGAGACCTCCCCGATGGAAGGACCAGTTGACGATGGTGAGGTTGGCGTTGCTGAGTTCCAACAGCTCCTCAAAGAAAAGATGGAACTGCTCGACATGGACGAGAAGTTCGCACGCCGATACCTCAACGCTGGCTTCTCTGGCGGAGAGAAGAAACAGAACGAGGTTCTACAGGCGGCAATTCTTGAGCCATCGATCGCAGTTCTTGACGAGATTGACTCAGGACTTGATATCGATCGCCTCCAGGATGTTTCTGAGGGAATCAACGCGCTACGCGACGAGCAGGGAACGGGAATCCTCCAGATTACACACTACCAGCGAATCCTTGACTACGTCGAGCCCGACCACGTCCACATCATGCTTGACGGCCGTATCGTAAAAAGCGGCGACGCAAGCTTGGCAAGCCAGCTTGAGGACAAAGGATACGACTGGGTCCGCGAAGAAGTCTACGAGACTGCGTAACCACAATAGGTTGCGAATACTCCAAAAGCAAGCAAACGTAAATACATACTATGAGTTCCGAAGAACACCTAAAACAGACAGACACCGAAGCCCGCTTCGAATTTAAAAAGGAGCAGAAATCGGCGTTCCAGGCCGAAAAAGGCCTCAATGA
>SL_7KL_010_BRINEDRAFT_10000154_pt1 | contig 30570 bp, 35 predicted proteins | sample SodLak_010_BRINE_FD_10663 | JGI IMG/M metagenome (IMG submission 10663)
GAGATGCTAATTATGCAATTACACCGACCGAAAAGAAAAATGAGACAAAAATGTTTCTTTTCGGTCAGTGTAATATAGTGAATTTGGTTCGATATACAAACAACAAAGACCAAATGATTTCTGTATTTCATCTTTCATCATTTCAAATAAAAAATAATAAATGGAAAAAGTAAGACTATCAGTTGATTTTACAGAAGGTAATACTTCCAGCCGCCGAATTTTAGAATTAGTTTGTCTTATTTTTATTTCTGGTGGTGTTATTTCACGCAGATGCAATATATTTTGGTATTTATCTTTACACATTTGGAAATTATATATAAATTTCTATATAAAATTGAACCTATATATTATATTAAACCTATATATACAAACAAACTATGAATCAAGAGAATATCATAATTAGTGTAGAGGGTAATATTGGATCTGGTAAATCAACTCTTGTATCCATCATGAAATCACAACTAACAACTATTTGTGATAAAAAAATAGTATATCTTGATGAACCAGTTGATATATGGGAAAATATACGAGATGAAAAAGATAAAAGTATTTTGGAAAAGTTCTATGAAGACCAAGAAAAATATGGTTTTTCATTTCAAATCATGGCTTATATTTCTCGTGTTGCACTATTAAAGGATGCATTAAAGAGAAATACGAATTCAATTATTGTTACAGAAAGAAGTGTATATACAGATAAAAATGTGTTTGCTTCTCTCTTATATCAAGACAATAAAATAGAAGAAGTAAATTATAAGATATATTTAATGTGGTTTAATCATTTTATCTCTGAATTACCAACCTTTCATTTCATTTATTTAAAAACGACTCCAGAAATATGTTTTGAGAGAATAATAAAGAGAGGTAGAGTAGGTGAAGTTATTCCTATTGATTATTTAGAAAAACTAACATACAAACACAATGATTGGTTAATTTATTCAAATACATTAATCTTAGATGGAAATGTAGAGAGAAATACACCAGAAAACTATCAAGTATTAATGGATGATATACTTCAATATATAACTAATATTATTCATAAAAGACATATTATAGAATTCACTGATATTATGAATCATTCTTGTTATTAGTATTTTATGGATGTTGAATATGAATGTATAAAATCACTATGAGGTTTATATTTTAAAATATCATTTTCTTTTTTTGATAAAGGAAACTCATCTTTTCCATAAATATCTTGCAAACATAACCATTCAAATAATCCACCACAATATAAATATACATTTGTAAATCCTAGTTGTACTAATTGTTCGTATTTTTGATAAATAGTATAATCATTTGTATTTTTTCCATAAATATAAATAGGGCAATCGATATTTTCTTTTAACATGTTATTCATAATATCAATCTCATCTTTATAATGTATTGTTTTTGGTATAATTAAGTCGTATGAATTATCAGGTAAAGTGCTAATTAAAAGTATATTTACATTTTGATTTTGTATATAATGTTGTATATCTTCAAAATTTACGAATCTATATGAAGATGTTTTATTTCCCATTATAAAAATATAATTAACATATATTTATATTTTTATAAACCCTAATTAAACTTAACCACAATTTCAACATTCTCTTTTTTAATACTTTTACTTGCAGAAACAGATAATTCTTGCCGTATTTTTCGTGTTTTTGTATTACTCTTAGTGTCTTGTAATGTCTCTATACTATTCTTTTTTTTTGCAGTGCTATTTCTTGAATTCATATCTTTTTCAATCTCTGTTTGATGTTTTTCAATATATTCAAGTATTCGATTATCTAACGCCCATTTGAAAAAATTTAGTTGTCCTATTGTAGTCTGGATGTAAGATCCATCCTTATAAGGAATATTGATTCTTTCCCAACGACAAAATGGGTCAAATCTTTTCTTACTATAGGCTCTTAGTTTAAGTTTATAATCTGTATAGACTTTGAAACGTCGATATGTTTCACTGTTCGCCTCCTTTATATCGTAAATAGTAAAATACTTTTTAGAAAAGTTAGTAACAAACCAGTCTATAATACGTATCGATAACTTACTTTCACCATTAATAATGGGTATTATTTTTTCTAAATTATTATCTTTATTATAAAAGTTCATTAATTTCTTTAATAATAAATCGTTCTGTGTAGAGTATTTGAAAGACATAATATATTATAATATAATAAAACGCTTTAAACTTATATTTTATAAATTTGTATTTTTAGGTTTTAAAAATTTTTCGTGTATGTCGAGATCATCAATATAATTGGTATTTAAGAATGGATTTATACACGTTTGTATAGCTAAATCTCTTGATGCTAAATTATTTGTAATATCTTCTCTCTTATTTGTTTTAATATGGAAACTATCCTCTGGACCCCCACTTGTAAGACTTATATGAAATGCTTCGTTTGTATTTTCTGCGTTTGGTGGAATGAAAGGTCGTTGAAATATATTTGTTTCTTGTTTTTCTTCTTTTATTGAACTCTTCTTTTTAACAGGGGATTGTTCTCTCTTCATTTCATTTGTATAATCTCTCGGTCTCCAATAATAGATAGTATGATCCATATATGATAAATATAAATTAATTTATATAATTCACCCCAATAAATGAATTAGAGACTAACATATATAGAATACATAATTTAATCATGAGTGGTTCTAATATAGAAGTATTGCTTTGTATGCCGTTATTAAAAGGAAAAACAAAGCAAGGAAAAACAGTATATTGGAAAGGAGAAATTGTAAGAAATAAACATTTAATCATGACACGTGTATCTTTTGGGTATTCATTAGAAACATTACAATATTCTTTTACAGAATATTTACAAGGAAAGAATATTGGAAAAAAGAATGAAACAACACCTCTAGAACAAGCTACAAAAGAACTACAACGTAAATGGAAAGATAAAAAAGAAAAGAATGGATATGTTGAATTTACTTCAAGTGGAGAGAGAAGTTCTACTTTGTATCCAATGTTATGTTCTTCTTACAAAAAATGGAAAAAAGAATACAATGGATATATGGTCCAACCTAAATTAGATGGTGTTCGTTGTGTAATTCATATTGATGATAATATAACATTCCAATCTAGAAATGGAAAATCATTTGTCATAGAACATCTTTTAGATGAATTATCTTTCATACAAAGCAAGAGAGAAGGAAAACCTATTGTATTGGATGGTGAGTTATATTCAAGAGAGATACCTTTTGAAGAATTGGTTGGACTCATTCGTAAATCAACAAATAATAATAAAGAATTAAATAAAAATATAGAAAAAATACATTTTTATTGTTTTGATGTTATTGAAGAATATCCTTTTGAGGAAAGACTTTTATATCTAAAGAGACTATTTTCGAATAGAAAAACCGAATCTAAAATACATCTTGTAAATACAGAATATATTACTGATGAAACTATGATGATAAGTTTTTATCATAAAATGATGAATGACAATTATGAAGGTATTATATTACGAAATCCGAGAGGTAAATATGTATGCAAATATCGTTCTAAAGATGTTATCAAATATAAAGAAATGAGAGAGAATGAATACAAGATTGTAGGATATGAATCTGGAACTGGAAAAGATAAAGATACTATGATTTGGATATGTGAAATACCAGATACGAAACAACAGTTCAAGGTTCGTCCTCGAGGGTCATATTCTTACCGAAAAGAATTATATAAAAATGGAGAGAAATATATAGGAAAAGATTTAACTGTTATTTATCAAGAACTAACCAAACATAATATACCTCGCTTTCCAGTTGGTAAATGTATTCGTGAAGGTGAATAGTCTTATTCTTCTTTAATAATTTTTACTTGTTTTGAGAATTTGAATTGACTATGAGAGCGATTTCTTTTTGTAATATTACAATGCAAACAAGAGATGACACAATTATTGTGTGTATGACTGGTATCATTATCGATACGGTCTAACGTCCATTGATTTTGTTGATTTTTGAATTGATAACAAATATCTATTTTCTTTTTACAATAATAACACATTAACTTACTCTCAATTAGTTTTTCAAGAACATTATCATAAGTAATATCACCAATATATCGATTTTTCTTAATATCTTGAATTTTATAATTTCGTATTTTATAAATAATATCCTTTTCAATTTCATATAATATATCTTTTTTATCATATTCATTAAAATATAACAACGATAGAAAATGTCGTTGTTCTTCTATTGTATAGTAGTATTTATAATCTTTTCTTTTTCTTTTCTCTCTTTGTTTAAGGAGAAAAACCTCTTTACTCATTCTATGTATATTTAATATATTATATAAAAAACATAAACTTAAAGCGATAATATAATATATATGAACCAAACAAAAATTACTCCTTTGGATGGTAAATCAAATACTGAAACCAAAGAACAGAAGGAAAGCGACGATAAATGCACTTTATTGAAGAATATAGAGTATCAATCTATGTTAATTAATCCAGATTTTAATACTTTAGAAAAGAGAGAGAAAGAGACAATAACAAATATTCATAATATGTTAGACAATGAAATTATACAAACAAATAAGGAAAAACAACCTTGGAGTAAGTTAAATAAGTTATGTAAGATAAATAAATTGATGGAATATTCAGAGAAATGTAAAATAGATTATCAATTATCTGAGGAAGAAGTAATAGAATTGAGAGATTATTTGAAGAGATTATTAGATAGAAAAAAACTAGTTCGTGTTAAGGATGTTGTATATGATAAAGAAAAGGGTGAAATCATAAATATAAATGATTTGTGTATAGAAAAGAAAGATAATAAACATCGTTTTACTTTAAAGCAAAATGATAAGAAGAAGTCATCTTTAAACAATCTTTCACCTTATACAAAGAAGAAAACAATAAAAGACCATAAAGTAAAGAATAAGAATAAACGTCTTTCTATAGTATAAATATAAAATTGAATTAAAGATATTATTAAATGTAATTACAACTTTCCAATGACATTTGTATATATTAATCAATTGAAAGAATTAGAAAATATAATTGATGATTTTAAGTTTTTTGAGAATGAAAAGACAGAAGAGGACGAACTATTAAGCATACAAGATGAAAATGAAGTGATTGAGTTTGTATGTAAAGAGTTTGACGAATATTTAAGAGAAAACATTACGAGTATGTCATCTCCAAGTTTTAATAACATAATAAATGAGAAATTATACGAAATGACTAGAGAATATTTTATGGATATCTATATGTTAATACATAATGATGAATCTAAAGTAGAAGATATAATAGAGAGTCATGATGAATATATAAGAGAACTTTCACAGAATATTCAAGATATATATTTTACAAGTGGATTGATTAATCCAAGAAGTATAAAAGAGAATACTTCTTATCAACATTATAAAGAAGAAAAATATAAGAAGATAATAGATGATAAATTAAGAATTATATATGAAAAAGACAAGAATAACCCTAAACAGAGAACTAAAGAATGGTTTGTAAAAAGAAAAAATATGATATCAGCAAGTACATTTTGGAAATGTATTGATAGCGAGAAATGTATAAGTTCGTATATATATGGTAAGTGCAAACCTTTAGAATTAGAACAAGATAGTGGTGTGAATTTAAATTCACCTTTCCAATGGGGAATAAAATATGAACCGGTCTCACAAATGTATTATGAAATGAGTAGAAATACAAAAATAGAAGAGTTTGGTTCGATAGAACATAGTAAGTATAATTTTATAGGTGCTTCACCAGATGGTATAAATATTAAGCGTGATAGTGATTTATACGGAAGAATGTTAGAAATTAAAAATATAGTAAATCGTGAGATTACAGGAATTCCAAAAAAGGAGTATTGGATACAAACACAAATACAAATGGAATGTTGTGACTTAGAAGAATGTGATTTTCTTGAGTGTCGTTTTATAGAGTATTCTTCTTTTCAAAATTTTATGGAAGATGGAACATTTACACATACTAAAGACAATAAGCTGAAAGGTGTAATCATGATGTTTGTTTATGAGAATAATGTATTTTATGAATACTTGCCATTCCATTCTAGTGAAGAAGAGTATCATAGATGGAATGATGATATGATGATAAAACATAAAGAGAAGCAATGGGTTCAGAATTATTATTGGTATTTAGATGAAGTATCTTGTGTTTTGATACCTAGAAATAGAGAGTGGTTTGATAGTGTCATTGATAAAGCAACGAAAGTATGGGATACAATTTTAAAAGAGAGAGATGGAAGTTATGAATCCAGAAAACCAAAACAACGAACTCAAAATAAAAAGAATGATACAAGTATGTTATTATTAAAAATAAATACTGAAAATATCTAATTTAACAATTAGAATACATTAAAATATTAATATATTATATAATGGAACAAATGAATATCCAAGAACAATCCCCTTCTCATATGTTGAAAAATATGTTTGTAAATATTGGAAAACAGAATAGAACACGAAATGCTGAAACGATTGAGTTATTAGATAATATATTTATAAAAATGTTGCATACACCTACACATACAAATACAATGAACCAAGAAACTTATAGAACAGGGCTTCAAGATTTACTCTTTTATAATGAATTAGTTACGATGGTTAAACTTATATTTAAGTTTAAAAGAGAGAATAGAAGAAGTTCTTCTTATAGACGTGTGTTATTATTAAATAACTTTATTTTTAATGAAGCAAGTAAGCGGTCAAAAAGCATAGCTAAATTATCTGGAAAAGAACGTGAAATCTTTGACAATGTTTCTCACGCAGTTTTAATGATGATGAGTGTTGGAATAATTGATTTAGGATTAGATAAAGTAAAATTAAAAGAATTGAAAGAACTCGTTCATTATGATAGAATAGTCAGTGTTGGTGTTCGTGGAGGATATAGAACAGGTCAAAAAGGTGGTGTAGGAAGTGATGAGAGATTGTCAAGAGAATATATACCAAGAACACGTTCTCTTGTATTATATGAAGAAGATGAAGAAGACCGTTCTTTTATGAATCGTATGCGTGTATTTTTCCGTTTCTTATTTAGTGGTGTTTCTAATTATGGTGATGTGCTTTTACTTCTTATTGGTATTTATATTTTGTATTTTACATTTTTAAATATCAACGATACGATACAGTCAATAAATATACCCATAACAACAGAACCTGAAATTGGGACTGAAGTTGTAGAGTATGGAGCTACATTACCAAGTATTGAACCGATCCGTGTCAATGCAGGTGTTAGTGATATTATTAATTGGATGAGTGGAATTGATGGTGGAAGATTGACACAAGGTATTATAGGTAGAATAACAGATGAGTTTGCGTTTTATGCTGTATTAGCACAACAAGAATTACAACGTGTTGCGAGTGAAACTTTATACCGAGAAACACAGCGTGTTATACGTGAATCAAGAGAAGTTCTAGTTCCAAGTGAGAATGTAGGAAATATGTTTAATAGAATTGGAGCAACTATTGTCAATACTATTTCTGCATTTAATAGTCGTGATGTTCTATTAGAGAACCAGAGACAACAAGCGACAGAGATTATAACGCGTATTACACAAGATACACAAAATTATGCACAATTATTAACTACACGATTTATGAATGATATTCAAAGAAGGTCTCATGATGCGATACGACAAACAACTACACGATTGCAAGTTGCTGCCTCTTCTTTAACACTAGGTTATACCTTGGCAATTACTGGTTTAACTGCTCGTGTTGCAAGATTATTGAGAAATAGAACAAATAATCAAGCATTAACCAGATTTGATAATCGAACTCTAAGAAATGGTGGATATGGTAAAGTTAAAAAGACAAAGGGAAGACGTGGTGGAAATAAACATAAAAAGAAAGGTGGAACAAAGAAGAACAAAAAATAAAGAATATAAATACAATAATTATTATGTTATTTACATTCCGAATTGACTAAAATCAGTTAATATGGGTCTTGGAATATGGTCGCCTGTTCTTCTTTGGAAATTTGGAACAAGCTTACACTCGTATGCTGGTTCAGGGCATCTTTGTGGTGCAGGACACGGAGGACATTTCTTGGCAGAATCATTACAAACATTGATAACATCCGGACAACGAGGACATACTGGGGGTACGATTTGTGTTTTTAATATATATTTATCTTCTTCACCACGAGGAATTTGATTTCTTGAAACTGTTGGTAAGCTATCTATATATTTTTGAAAATCTTCTTTTCTCTCTTCATGTGTTTCACCTTCTAACATTAATCCTTCTTTATTTGTTTGGAATGTTTCTTTTATATCATTATTATCACTCATCCAAGAACATAAACCCCAAACAAGCAATACTGAAAATATAAGAACATATACTAATTTTTTTTTATTGGTTCCAATCATTTATATGTTATATTTGGAAAAAAATAAAATTGAATAATAATAATATTTACATTATCTAACAATAGAGAATAATGGATTACTTCCAGTTTATGTCGAATAATATAAATAAAAATAATAGAGTCAAGAGAGAAAAACGTGGAAAAAATGAAAGTATTATTCCCTTTTATACAGACAAAAATGAGACAGATGTATTAGAAGTTGGTATTGATGAAGCAGGAAGAGGACCTCTTTTTGGTAGAGTCTATGTTGCGTGTGTCATTTTACCTAAAGACAATAGTAATTTTAATTTTGTGAATATTAAAGATAGTAAGCGTTATACATCCAAGAAAAAATTACTTGAAATATATGAATATATTAAAAAAGAAGCAATTGAATATTCAGTTCATTATGAAGATGAAGAATATATTGATAAATATAATATACTAGAAACTACCCTACAATCAATGCATAAATGTTTAATGAAACTAGAAAAGACACCAAATTTTATAGTTGTAGATGGTGATAAATTCAGACCTTATAAAGATATACCTCATAAATGTATTGAAGGAGGGGATGATTGGTATGCTTCTATTGCTGCCGCAAGCATACTTGCCAAAGTAGAACGCGATTTATATATTGAAAAATTATGTCTTGAAAATCCTTATTTAAATACAAGATATAATTTAAATAAGAATAAAGGATATGGAACAAAACAACATTTAGATGGTATTCGAAACTATGGAATTACCAAATGGCATCGTAAAACATTTGGAATTTGTAAAAACTATTCATAAATGACTAATTCTAAGAAGAACACATTACACACCCTTCATCTTCTTCTACTACTTTTGTTGTTGTTTTTTTATTTAAAGTAGGGTCAATTGTGAATTGCTGAGCAGATGCTTTAGATTTTGTTCTCAAATAATAAATCCCTGTTTTTAATCCTTGTTCCCACGCATAAAAATGCATTGCTGTTAATTTATTGTATGTAGGTGTTTCCATCCATAAATTCAAACTCTGACTCTGACATATATATCTTCCACGTTGGACTGCCATTTGAATAAGTGATTTCATAGGTATTTCCCATACAATCTTATATTTGTTTTTTATTTCTGTTGGTATCTCTTCTATATTTTGAATACTTCCTTTATTCAATATAATCTTGTTTTTTATTGTTGTATTCCAAATACCTAAATGGAATAATTCACTTAATAAATATTTATTCACAACCACAAACTCACCTGCTAATGTTCGTCGTAAATAGATATTACTTGTAAAAGGTTCAATACACTCATTATTTCCCAATATTTGACTTGTAGATGCAGTTGGCATAGGTGCTACTAATAATGAATTACGAACTCCATATTGTTGAATATCCTTTTTTAATGTATCCCACGGAGTTTTACCTTCTGGGATAAAGTGTTCGTTCGTACAATATGAATACTCTTTTTTCCACATATCAAATTGAAGGATTCCTTTTGAAAGAGGAGAACCTATAAAGGATGAATACGCACCCATAGTATCACCCTCTAAATTATCAAATTCTTCTCGTATTGGTTTTACTTTCTTAATCATACTTACATATTTATCTTCTAAATCTGTTCTACTCTCTATTTCATCATAAATACAATTTTTATCTAATTCTTTTAGTTCTTTCATATATTGAGTTCTCTCTTTAGATATTCTTAAACTTTCTTCCAAAGAAGCATGATAAATCGTAGAAAATATCTTGCCATTTATCTCTCTTGACATTTCAGAATCAAAGGGTAAATTCATAAGTGTAAATACATCAGCTAATCCTTGAACTCCAATACCAATCGGTCGGTGTCTCATATTACTCCTTCGTGTTTTTATTGTTGGATAAAAATTACGATCAATTACATTATTCAAATTATAGGTAATTATCTTTGTAACATCATGTAATTTATCATAATTGAATACAGGTCTTGTGAATTCGTTGAATTCTTTATATCCTCCAACATATCTTCCATTTATAATAATCTGTGGGAAAGAATGCAACTCTTTTAAAGTGTTTAAAGAACCATTTTCTACATATTCTTTATATTTTTCTAAGTTTGAAACCTTTTCATAGATTGTCATCAACATATTTGTTTTTTCTGTATTATTACTTACTATCACTTCATCATACTTTAAATTGTAAATTTTACATAGGAGTTTTGTTAAATCACAATATTTACAACCTTTTTTACTATAAATTGTAATAACATAACCATGTTCTCCCTTAAACAGTAAATCATTATTTGTTAAATTTTTAATATTTTGATTCTCTTCAACAAACTTAGATAATCCAATGGAGGCTAGATTACATACTGCAGTTTCATCTTTATCTGAATACTCTATAATTTCGGTGCATAAATTTGAAGACTTTATTGTTCCCAAATTATTTTGATTTGATTTGATATTACAAGTATCTTTATACAACATATATGGAGTACCTGTTTCAATTTGACTGGAGAGAATCTCATACCATACTTTACGAGCTTCACATACTTCTCTTCCCTTCCCTTCTCTCTCATATCTCTCATACAATTCTACAAATTCATCACCATATACATCACTCAACCCAGGACATTCATCTGGACACATCAACGTCCAATTTTTATTCTCTTTAACTCGTTTCATAAACAAATCAGGAATCCATAACGCATAAAATAAGTCTCGTGCTTTTAGTTCTTCGTCTCCATGATTTTTTCTCATTTGTAAAAAGTCGTGAATATCTGCATGCCAAGGCTCCAAATAAATGGCAAAAGAACCATTCCTTTTACCTCCTTGATTCACATATCGAGCAGTAGAATTGAATACCCTCAACATAGGCACAATACCTGTTCCTTTTCCATTTGTTCCTCTAATGTGAGAACCACTTGACCTTATATTATGAATATGTAATCCAATACCACCAGCCCATTTAGATATACTTGCACATTCATGTAATGTATTATAGATTCCATCAATACTATCACTCTCCATTGAAAGTAAATAACATGAACTCATTTGTGGTCGAGGAGTTCCAGCATTGAATAGTGCAGGTGTTGCATGAGTAAAATATTTCAAACTCATATAATCATATGTCTCTTTAATACGTTCCCAATTATCACCATGAATACCAATTGACACACGCATCCACATATGCTGTGGTCTTTCAACAATTACATTATCAATTCTCATTAAATACGCTCTCTCTAAAGTCTTATATCCAAAATAATCAAACAAATAATCACGCTCATAATCAATTACATCATGTAGTTCATTCCTATATTTAGATACAATATCATACAACTCTTGGGATACTAACGGATAAGGATTTCCGTTTTTATCTACAAATTTATATAATCTTTCTACTACATTATACATATCATTACTTGTATTTTTATGATGATTTGAAATCAATACTCTAGTTCCAAGAATATCATAATGTGGATGCAATGTTATCATAGAAGCACACTGTTGTGCTGTCAATTCATCAAGTTCAACCGTTTTTATACCATCATAAATTTGTTCTATCACTTTCATAGCTAAACTTGTATAATTAATATATTGGTTATTTGAAATATGTTTTCCCATATTTCTAACACGATTTAAAATCTTATCGAAGGAAACTTTCTCCTTTTTTCCATTTCGTTTAATAACATACATTTCATTATTAGATGCCATGATTATACAATGTTTATAGATTTTTTTTTAATATCTTTAATTATTGTATATAGAAACAATGAAACATACAACTACATGGTTCATACTTGGAAGCATACTATTTATACTCATTTTATTTTATTCAAATAATCTAAAGGAAAGTTTTTTAAATCCATTTAACCCTGGGGATTATCCTAAAACTCAAACTGGGCCTATTTTACAAGATGTATATAAAGTAAATCCAAACGCACACGTTAGTTCTCATAATTATAAAGAAAATATTGTTTTATACCCAAAATCACATATGGCAAGTTTCGAACATAAAACAAATAATATTCATCCAGATGAATGGAAAACCCCAGATAATGGTAAATGTACGCCAGCAGATGTATGTGGTGAATTATACCTTACATAGATTTTTTAATACATTGTTTATCAATAATTAAAGATTCTGTTTTTTTCTCGTGTGGAACAATATGTATTACACATTTAGCTTTTTTACCATAAAAAGGACGAGTACAACCTTTCTCTCTCTTTCCTCCCTTTCGAACTTTCCTTGTTTTAGTTGTCTTTTTCGGTGCTTTACCAAGAGTGCATCTGGAACGAAAGTTTTCATATCTATCTCGAACTTCTGGAAAAGTTAAATAGGGTCTTTTTCCTAACATAACATTTACCATATTATGAAGTTCATACATATATTTAGAAAAAGATGTTCTATTTTCCAATACTTCATCTGTAATCGGCATCTTTTTAAAATTTTTAGAAATATTTATACGACAATATTTACAAGGTAAAACGTGTTGTAGAGAGAGAACAAAATTTTTATAATGTTCTTTTTCCTCTTTTGTTGGATTGTTTGGATAATTAAAACTTATAGTATGAAGAACAAACCAAAAGGCAGGACCCCAAACATAAGTTAAAAAACCATCATTACTAGTATAATCGATATCAGAATAAGTTGGTTCTCTTTTCTTCAATGTTTTCATAATATATATTATAAAAACATTAATATTTAGTTTATTCGTTGTTAAAATATTCAAATTTTCTCTCTTAAATGTATAATCAATGTTTGAAATATTCCAAAATAATCGCAAGGTGTTTTTTATATTAGGTATTTCTTGTGTGTTTATATTAATTAGTATCTACTTATATTATTATCATATTTCCCCACGAATCAATCCATCTTATGTATCCAATAAAGAATTCATAAAAGATGATGAAGCCGAAGCCGAAGCTGAAATTTATCTATTTTATACTACGTGGTGTCCCCATTGTAAGAAAGCAAAACCAATATGGACTAAGATTAAAGAAGAATATGATGGAAAGAAAATAAATAATCATATGTTATATTTTAGAGAAGTAGATTGTGAAAAAGAAGAAGAACTTGCTGATAAGTTCAAGATAGAAGGATACCCTACTATTAAACTTATTGTTGGAAATAGAGAGATTGAATATGACGCTAAACCAACCGAACAAAATATTAAAGAATTTATCCATTCTTCTCTTGACTAGAATGATAGAAGACTTGTCCGTAATTATATCCAGTTTCTATAAATTCTCTCCTTTTTTCTCTCTCTTTAATTGTATCTGTCAGTGTAATTAGAGAGAATTTAGAACTTGGAATAATAATTTCATTTATTCCTGTTACTTTCTCTATAACTGATATCCTATCTATCAGACGATCTATAATATATGTAGCATAATTAAATATATTTTCTTCATCGATACTATTTTTTTCATTGGATTGAATTTTTATTCCAAGTATTTCAGTTTTATTTAATTTCTCTCTTGTTAAACAGTCTTTAATTGGATAATTATTTTCTATACCACCATCAATATAATAAGAATCTTTATATTTACAAGGTTGAAACACAAACGGCACACAACACGACATATATATTGCATCTATCAATAATAAATCAGGGTCTTTTATAGGATCAATAATTTCATATTTATTTTTATCAATATTATACACACAAACACATAATTTTATATTTGAGTATTTATAAAATTCTTCCATAGTTATTGAAATACCTAAATCCACCGCTTTTAATAAAGGCTCTAATATTGTTATAAAAAAAGACTTATCCAATAGTCCTTTATTATAATATATATCTATAATATTTGACGGTTCAAATGTTATAAATTTATGCCACGGTTTATTCACAATATATTCAATTATATCTTTCATTGGTATCTTTAGAGATAACATTACACCCACAAGAGAACCGACTGATGTTGCATATATACTTTTGATATCCTCTATATTATAAAATTTTACTTCATTTAAGTATTTCAATACACCTAACTGGTGAAGTCCTATATATCCTCCTCCAGATAAAACAATATTTTTTATTACCATTATAGATGAATCCTTATATTTTTTATATATATTTTTTTATATAGTTATATGAATATGTATTTTGAAGAATCACACAATAATGATGAATATATAGATTTAGATGAATTATACTACCGAAAATTAGAAATTGAAAAACACAGAACAAATATATATAATAAAATATTATTACGCATTCATACCAAAATAAAAATAACTTCAAGACAATATATCAAACAACAATATATTTTCTATCTTGTACCAGAGTTTATTATTGGACTACCAAAATACGATATTACTGAATGTATCTCTTATATTATAAAAAAACTCATAGATAATGGATTCTACATTAAATATACACATCCAAACTTATTATTCATATCATGGAACCACTATATACCATCTTATGAGAGAGAAAAAATAAGAAAAATATATAATATAAAATTAGATAAATACGGAAATGTAATTGAAGAAGAGAAAAAACTTATGATTGAAAATAAAGAACAAGAAAAAGAAAAGGATAAATTAAAAGTATTAAAAAATAGTAATTTCAAAGATATATTAGAATTTAAACCAAATAGTATATACGAAACTGCTCTTGAAAAGTTAAAGAATAAATTAGAATAATTTTATTCTTAATCTTCTTCATCTGTATATTGCTCTTCTTCTAACTCATAATGAAAATCACTATCTTCACTTTCTTCATCATCATCTACAATGAATCCATCTTTTAAATACCCTGTGCTTGTTTTATAATCTTCTGATACATACTCTAGTTCATCTTCTGAATGTTCGCTGTCATTCTCATTAATATCTTCAAACCCACCATATAATTCTTCATAATATTCTTCCCATTGTTTGCTAGATAAATCCATATAGTCGTTCCCATCCTTATCTTTAGTCATTAGAATACATAAAGAACCATAATAGATTTCCTTATCCAACGGTGGAGGCAGTTCGTATTTATTTATATTGTTTGATTTACCTACATCTTTTGAAAATAAATGTAAATAAAATCCGTCCTTACATTTCCAAGTATGCCGTTTTGAGAAATTATCACACGATTTAAAATTACATTTCTTATATAATTCTTCATTATTTATACATTTTATATTTTTATTATCAACTTGTCCGTATTTACTTACTATAACAACTTTGGTCATTGTATATGATATCATAATCTTTATTTTATTTAAATCAATTTTATTTATTATTTCGTTCCACTTTAAAATAAGAAATCCTTTTTATATATAATTATATGATATTAGAATTATTAATATACTCAATAACATCTTTTATTACAATATATATCATTCATTATTTATATTATTTCTTGAAAGAAAATCTAACTACACCTCAAATTAAAGATATGGTAGAGAGACCTCATATTGAATATGAACGGATTTATAAAACTTTATATAAAGAGAACAAAGAACCAGTTTCAGACAATGATACTCATAATATGAAAAATGAACTTAAGAACTATTTAAGTAATTTGACAAATAAAGAAAACACTTTACAAAAAGTAGAAGAATATAATGATCCTAATACAACTCAATATACTCAATGGTAAAGATATTTAAGACAAGAATATATATTTATATATAATGAATAGAGAGACAATCAAAGGAAATGTATTTCGCATTCTTCAAACACATTTACCAAAATTAGAACTTTCTAATGAATATATTTTTCATGATAAAGTTCATAAATTAAAAAATATACAATATACAAAATGCATACCAAGAGGAAAAGAACTATTAATATGGTTTAAACATAATTATTCACGCAATGAAAACAACTGTTATTTGATATATAGAAAAAGAAATAAGATTTGCACGATTGAGAAAATCAATATATTATTTGATAAGTTCTTAACGATCGAAAATGGAACCTTGATTCATTGTAATGAAATAAATGAAAGTTTATTTGTTTTGAGAGATATACTCTATTATAAAGGAATAAATATGAAAACAAAGCATTATAAAAAGCGTCTTGAATGTATTCTATATATGTTAGAATATCAAATCTATACTAAAAATATATTCTTTACATCGTGTCATAAAGAAGGTAAAGTGAAGATTGATAGATTTGATATTCCATATCAAATATTTAGTTTAGAATATATTGATAAACACGGAAACTCATATTTAGAAAAAGTAACACAACAGAAAATAAAAAATAATTATATAGTAATTGCAGATATTCAAAATGATATATATCATGCTTATACTCTTCAAAATAAATACATTGGAATCTTGAATATTCCAGATTATAAAACCAGTTGTCTTATGAATTCAGTATATAGGTATATAAGAGAGAATGAAAATATTGATTGTATTGAAGAGAGTGAAGATGAAGAAGACTTTCAAAATATACAAGATGATAAATATATCAAAAAAGATATGAGATGTATCGTAGAATGTGAATTTATGGATTCATTTAAAATGTGGAAACCTGTTCGTATAATTTCAACCTTATAAATAATACTTTCTTTAGTATATATATAATGAGTTATTTAAGACCGCCACAAAAAGGTTATACAAGAATGATGACAGATGTAGGACGTCCAGAAAATGTCGAACAAATTACTGCTTCCAAGACAGGACAAATCAAAGGATATCCTTCTATTCCAACTATAAATCGTGATTTTGATGAAGTATATACAAGATTAGAAGGACACAAAGGAGGACATCGACCATATGGATTTAAACCAGATCCTACACTTCCTTTAGGAACCGGTGCAGGAGGTCCTTTTATATCTGTAGAGAGAACAAATGATTGTGGGGGTGTAGTTGCTGATACAAATTTAAATACTTCTATTGTTGAAACACCTCTTCTTCAAGGAGGAGGTAAATCCATGTGTAAAAATGTAAAAATATGCAATGATGTTAAGGATATTCAAGAGTTTTCACAAGTGAAACGTTTTTGGAGTGTCATTTGTCCTGGTGCAATTAATGTATATAAAAATTACCTAAGTATGATAACCAATAAACAACAGAAAAAACGTCAATTCTTGCAAGAATATACACGAGCATTTTGTTTTGAATGTGATGCCTTGAAAAGTAAAGACAAAAAGGTTATCAGAGAGAAGAGAATGAATATGGAAAAGAAATTTAAAAAAGTTAGAGAACTTGCTAAAAAATTAGTATCGGCAAGTGTATTTAAAAAAATGGAAAAGGATTTAGATAGAATTAAGAAAATGCATTTGAAACGTGTAGATACACATAAAGATACTATAAAATCAAATAAAAGAACAAGAAAAGGTGGTAATAAAAATAAAACAAGAAGAAGAGGTCAAACAAGAAAAAATCAAAAGGGAGGTTCTAATCCAGCATGGTCGAACAGAGCTTATTCATCTACCATGGTAGCTCCATCTTCACCTATGTTTCCTAGACAATCACATTTAGGAACGATTCCTCATACACGAGATACAATTGTAGATTGTCGCGATAACTACAACCATTACTTAAATAATGTATAGAGAGAAATATCATCCTTTTTATTCTTAGACCGTATTTTATTTTTGATTTCATTATAGTAATCTAAGAGATAGGTATAAATATTTCTATGTTTTATATCTACGTGTTGATTTAGAATATCATCTAATGCTTTATGATAGATTTCTTTTAAATAGAGACAAACTTTATTGTATTCTTTTATTGTACTTGTTTTATTAAAAAACATATTGAATATGTCAATAATCAAATGAGTATAACAATGGATACATTCTTTAAAATCTATAATTTCATCTTTAGAAACATTCTTATAGATATCTGAATTTAAATTATGAATTGTCTTTTTATATACGAACAAAACGGCATCTGTTGGTGTTATTTTTATGAATGTATCTTGTTCGTTTGATAAACGACTTATAAATTCAATATAATAATAAATAGATTTTTGTGTATGATAGAAAGATAAATCAATATTTTTAGAATACAATAAAAGTATAGTATATACACTTTCTATCATTGTTAAACCCTTAAAAAATATATATAACAAATAATGAATTTCTTCTATATTGACATCTTTAAAAAAAATATCAATATATTCATTTGTTAAAGATATATACTTCTCAAATAATTCAATGCTGTCGTGTATCGAAAGTATTGGAAATGTTGAATAAAAGTTTTTCTTATCTGAAATATCATAACAATTACTCATATATATATATTTATTTCTATTATAAGTATTTAAAGATATAAAAAGAAAAGGTATATATAAATGAATTCGAATGAAAAAGGATTGAATTATCGATTACCTAGTAATTTATCGTTACAACATAGTTCTAGACTTGCAATTATAGAGGATAAACCAATTATGTTAGATTATTGGGCGGATTCTTGTGATAAGAATGTTTTAATAGGTGTCAAGGAAAGTGGAGAAAAACTACTTGTAAAAAGTGAAGAAGAATACACGAGTCCAATATCGAAGATTTACAAAGTAGAAAGTGAGTATATTATAATGACTGAAAACTCAATTTATTTAGTCTCCAATGATATTTCTACAAAGAGAATCACTTAAAGAATATCTTGTAGTTGTTTTTTTTGTTCGGTAGTAATCTCTTTAGGAAACTCAATTATAAAATTTATAATTAAATTTCCATATGTATTATTTCTGTATATACCAAGATTTTTTATTTTTTGTTGATAATTTGGATAGATGACTTGCGTATAATTATTAATTCTGAAAATCTTTCCATTAATATGTTCTAGAACAAATTCAAAACCACATAAACTTTCTTTCAGTGTAATTTGTTTATTATAGATTAAATCAAGTCCTTTTCTTATAAAAGGTGTATTATTATTAATCTTTATAATAATTTTTACATCTCCTTGAGTTGAATTTTCATATATATGACCTTTATTTTTCAGTAATATAATCTCTCTATTATCAATTCCAGCTGGGATAGATACATATATAATTTCTTCTTCTTTTATTTTCGTTTTGTTCTTGTATATATCTCTCTCTATTTTTACAGGATATTGTCGTTCTTCAAATATATCTTTAATATCTATTTCAAGGACATTTGTAATTGTTTCTGGTTTTCCAACAGGAACACCATTTACAAACATATGAAAAATATCATTATTTTTAAATATTTCTTTAAAAATTGCATTATTTTTATTATTAAAAATATCAAAAATATCATTCATATTATGAGTTGAACCAATATCAGAACATTCCATATCATATTTTCTTCTTGTTGATTCGTTGGATAATATATCATACGCAGTTGATATTTCTTTAAACTTGTCTACATCTCCACCTTTATCTGGATGATTCTTTAAAGATAATTTTCGGTATGCCTTCTTTATTTCTTCTTGAGTTGCATTTCTATTCACACCTAAAATATCATAATAGGATTTCATAATTATATTACTAATTATTATTTAATATTTATATAACTTTACAAACAAACTATATAAATATTATTAAAATATAATTATAAATGAATACTATGTATAAGTATATTCCTAAAAAAATTGAAGATTTGTTAATTGATAAAAACATAAAAAACTTATTATATAAACTAATTTCAATTAATGATATACGCATTGTATTGCACGGAAATGATTATTATGATAAACAAACTATTATGAACTGTATTTTAAACGATTATTATCAAGAAAACAAAAGAAATATTTTTTTTATAAATACAATAAAGGAACAAGGAATTAATAATTTTAGAAATGAAATTAAAACATTTTGTGAAACTACAACGATAGAAAAAATTAGAAAAGTAATTGTTGTTGAAAATTTAGATTTATTAAGCTTACAAACACAACAAATTATACGGAATACAATGGATACATATTCAAACGTTCATTTTATCTCTTCCTGTTTTAATATAAACAAGGTAATTGAAAATATCATTTCTAAATGTATTCCAATTTATATAAATAAAATTAAAAAAGATGACATTTATAATTATATTTGTAAAATATGTAATTTGGAAAACATCAAATTAGACAATGACTCTATAAAAACACTCATTACATTGTGTAATTTTGATATGGAACAACTACACCGTGATATTGAAAAAATTTTGATTATTAAAGATGACAATATTACCATTACAAATGATTATATAAAAAAGTTATGTAGCACAATAAACTATACATTATTTGATAATTTTACTAATTCTTGGTATAAAGAAAAAAGTATTGAAAAATGTATTTCTCTCATAAATCATATATATGATTATGGATATTCAGTCATTGATATTTTAGAATATTATTTCGAGTATATTAAATGTTGTTCTCTCATTCCAGAGAATATAAAGTTCATTACTATTCAATTAATTACAAAATATATACATATATTTCATACTATTCACGAAGATGAAATAGAATTACAAATTTTATGTTATGAGTTATGTAATTTAATCTAATTGAGAAGATTGGATATATTTACATAATATAATCGGTGAATCATAAATTTGTTTGATAGACATTCTTGCAAACCATTGATATTTTATACGACGAAGTATTTCTTCATCAGGAATCATAATACCACATAGATCATCACAAAAATCTATATACGATGTCGCTAATAAATGATCGATATAGATTGGTTTATTATCATTTGAAACAACACCTAATCTTTGTGCTGGTATCAGTTCCATGTTTCCTTCATATACTTCTCTATAACAAACTTTATCCAGAGTTCCATCTATCTTTTGTTCATGTGTATAATCTGTTGATATCATATATTCTATATTGTCTATAATTCTTTTTATCACTGCAGAATGTGCCTTACATCCAACCATTTTATGATTTACAAAAGTTATAGTACGCTCACTTGTTAAATTTCGTGATATATGACTTCCTATAAAGCAATCTTTCGTACTTGTATATTTATTATACATATTGATTAACGGAGATAATGCTAAGAAACTACAAGGCATTAATACTCCTCCATATCTATAAAGTAATTTATATAATCCTAGAGTTCTAATATAACAACGTACAGGGTCTGGTATCTTACATAATTCAATATCCCAATTCGGTATCAACTTTGAAAATGAGTTGTCATTTACAATACAAACATTCATTCCCTCTCCACATTGTCGTATTATGCTCTTTATAGTAAGATACAAATAAGGTTGATTTAAGTTTGTATTGTTTCTAGAACCAAAATTATGCCAGTTTCTTGCATTTATTTCGTGCGGAATATGAATCCATACTATAGGTTTATCTTTACGAAATATTTTACCTTGAATACTGTTTATATCATCGTTTAGTAGAAACTTACGAATTAAATCATTGTCATGTTGGGTCTCATCTTTCTTTATATACTTATTATAGTATTTACCAAATAATGATAAAAGAATAAATATCGTTATTAATACTGGATACGAAACTTTCATATATATTGTATTTCTATTTTTATTTTAATAAATAACGATAAGAATTTATGATCTTGTTTTTTTCATCTATTTCTTCCATCTCTCTATACAATTTATATGCACGATTCATACTCTCTTTTTCTATCTTTTCTTGATTTTGTAAGAGCATCCTATTACTTTCCTCCTTTGTTGGTATATGTATTTTTGAGGTTCTTTCTCTCTTATATGCTTCTAGATTAGAAGGATCACGGTCTCTCTTTATCATACCCTCATGAACTGGAACAATTGTCTCGGTATGTGCTTTTTTTAAATCTTCATATCTCAACTTAGAAAATAATCCGGAAGAATATTCCACCACATCATCTTTAACCAAATTTGTTCCTGCGTGTGATAATTCACCTAAATCTAAAATATCATTCTTAATTATTGCATTATGATTCGATAATTCTCTCTTCTTCTTCTCAAAATAATTACTCATATCTCTCGTATTTTTAATGTTCTGTGTTTCAATCGTTTCATTCGAACGAAACCATTCATCATACGTATTTTCTTCTTTATCCTTAACCTTATCAAACAATTCATTAAAATTCTTATTAAAATTATCATTCGTATGTTTCATTGTTTTATATTCCTCTTTATGATGTTGAATGTTCTCATTATCTTCATCATATATCATCTTTTGTTTTTCATATTCAATATTTACATCTCGAAGATGCTGTTTTGTTTTAAATTCATAAATATAATTTAATTGTTTAAATGCTTTAGAATAGAATAAAAAAACACTTTGATGTAATCCTGATTTATCTGGATGCAACATTAACACCTTCTTATACGACTTCTTTACATCTTGCTCTGTAAAATTATAATTTAAATTAAATATACGCAATATATCTTTTACATTATAATCTCTTGAATTGAATTCCTTTAACACTTCTTGTTCCATATATGTAGAGATAGATATATTTTTACATATTATAACTTACAATTTTGAAAACCAACTTTTAAATTGCTCTATATTTGAACCCATAAATGAGCTGGTTAATTCACCGTTTCTATAATATAAGATGGTAGGAATACTCTTTATTCTCAAATAAGAACATAAGTCAGAATGCTTATCAAAATCTATATTTATATATAGTATATTATGATTTATACTATATTTATTTAATTCTTCATTAAAGTAAGGTTGAATACGACGACAAGGACCACACCAACTTGCACTACATTTTATAATAATATCTTTATTCTTGTTCGTTTGGATACATTTCTTAAATAAATCACGACTCAAAGGTGGCTCTATTTCTTCTATCATTTATTTATAAGAGAGAATATTTATTTTTTTATATTAACGAATTATATTCAAGCAATCTCTCAATTTCATTTATTTCACGAATATCCAATCCATACAAATGACTTTCCCAAAAATAACGACAATATGCCCATACAAAATGAAATGTTTCATTTCTAGTTGTATCATAATTCACTATCACATCACGTATTTTTTCCGGTAATAAATCATATGAGGAACAAGGTAATACATAACATAACAGTGTATATTCATGGAGTGGATGGTAATTCTCTTTTATGAGATTACATTGAAAATGAGGAATGACACCATATAAATCACATAATAAGGGTGGATACTTATACGGATAATACCAACGATAATTTTTACAACCTCTTGTATAATAGGTATGTGTCCACTCTAAACCTTCCAAATAAGATATACATACTTTCTTAATATCATTTGTTGTAGTTATACCAAATAATAATTCATAATACCTTTTTTTCCAACCATATTTCTTTGGATTAATATATCTCTCATAATCACGATTTTCGTGTGGAATGAAATTTATTTTTCTCTCTACATTTCCTACCTTTCCTCTATGTGATACTTTTACTATGTCGTTTGTTTCTATAATAAAACGATTCTCTTCTTCTTGTTGAAGTTCTTTTACAAATAAAGAAATATTTTTCCACAAAATATGTGAATTCGAACAAAACTTAAAATTTTTATTCTTTTTTAATTTTTTATAGGTATCTAATAATACTTGAATTCCATGAGTTCTTATATTCAATGATGGAAAATGAGGCATAAAATCATTTCCTAGAAAATAAGACATAAACACATAATCTTCTATAATTTCTTTTTTATCACAAGAATCATCACTTGATAATTTGTCATAGATATCATTTGCTAACATAGGTATATTTAAATAACATAATTCATTCTTATCATATATATGATCTAATACATTCTTATACTCTGGATTCTCTCTAAATAAATAAATAGTATTACATAAGGAAATATGTTGTAAAGAAAGTATAATTAAATCTGCATCTAAACCATAAACACATATATTTCGATTATTCTCTCTCGAATAGTTCTCTCTAATATGAGAGAAAATTTTGTGTTCTCCTTCTCCAATTGTATCACTTCCTGAAATTATTATTTTATCATTACAAAAATAATTTACAAGATATGAATTTAAATCCTTCATAAAAGCAGTTCCTGGTGTTATACAAGATGTATTAAAAGAACTTTTATCCTGTATTATATCTTTTAAAAAAGATGAACGATACCTTCGTTCTTGTTGTTGAACTACTTTCGCAAGTGGTGGAATACCATCGATTGCTATATATACTTTATGAGAGGGATTTACGGCTTCTATATAACTTTGTATCTTTTCACATACAAATTTATATATTTCTGTATAAGAAATATCTTCCTTCTTTTCTTCTTGTCTTTTCTTGATTACATCATATATAATTGAGTTGCTATCAATATATAAATCGTGAATATTATGAATATCCTTTTTCTGTTTGAATATTTTCTCATAATTGTTGCTTATATAATTAAAATAACTAGGTATTCCCATTACAATAAAAACAATAATATATCTTTATACTTCTTTATAACAAATCATTGTGTAAATATAAATTTATTATATACATATATACATAATGAAAGAAAATATCAATTCTATTATATTATTTAGTAAAAATAAACTTGAATATTATAAAGAATTATTAAGAAAAACAACAAATGCATATTATTATTATAATAAAATCGGCGTTATCAATAATACAAAAATAACAAATATTATTACTGAAATAGATAAACTAGTAGTAAAATTAAATGATACAAAAATTATAAAGAATAATGAATCCATTGTAAATCAATTACAAGAAATTAATGATAGTTTCTCTCTTCTTTTCAAACAATATGGAACCTACCATTTACAAGACCTTTTAATTATTTTATATGGAAAGAATTACCACTCTTTATTCAAAGAGGATGAATTAGAACGGTATGGAATGATAAATAATTATTGCTTACCAATTCAATATAAAATAGTAGATTGGAAAGACAATACATCACCTACCAATAAGGATACGAATATTGACAAAAATTCTCTCTTAAATGAATACGATATGATAGAAAATTATAAAACATTAGAATGTTTTGACTTAGGAAGAAAAGATAATTCTTTTATTTTAAAAATGTATGGTTTAAGAGTTATTATACATAATAACATAGAGAGAAATACATTAATTATTGATGCTATTGTAGAAAATCCTATTTTCGATTTAATTACCAACTCTTTTATACAAGATAAAATACAAAAACTATATACATATTTTAGAGAGAAAGAAGAAAATGAGATTGAATTTCTTATCCATTCTATTACATTAAAAGAATTAATTATCTACGAATGTGATGAAATATATAGAAAAATAAAAGGTTATATTTCTTATTCAAATTATATATATAATAAAGAAATCAATACTATTATTCGTGAATTTATGAACGAAAATACCTATAACAAGAGGAAAATGATATGTTCTCTCTTATTATCACCAAATAAAAAAGAATATAATCATATTGCTTACTTGTTGTATGATTTATTAACAAAGGATGATGAAAAAGAATACTCTTTAGAAGAACAGTCTCTTATCTATCACTCTTTACCTCATAATCTTAAAAAAAAATTTCATCTTGTTATGAAAGATACAATTCAATATACAAATCAGTTGTTATATACAGAGAATCTGAATATTCCACTTGAACGACAAATTATTTTATTAAAAACGGATGAAAACACAAAGCAAAAAGCAATGTCAAGATTGAGAGAAGTAAAATCAAAATCAGAAGATGGTGCAACGAAAGCACGACAATATTTAGAGGGATTATTAAAGATACCTTTTGGAACATATAAGAGAGAAAATATATTAACAAAGATGGATACATTGAAAACAAACTTTTCTAGTTTAATAGATATTATTCGTAGTAATGATATTATGGATATATCACGCTATCAAGCCAAAGGGAGTTATAACAATATACAAATTCAATATTTATTAAATACTATAACAAAAGAAATACGAGAGAGAGAGATACATTACATAGAAAACTATCTACAAAATGTTGAAAATGAGAATCGTCCTTGTATGGTTTTTTTATGTAAATTAATTAATTTATTTGTTAAAGAAAACAAAATAGAATATTCTCATATTTATCATTCAAATCAGAAAAAAGCATATTTATATACAAATATTAAATCATTTGTCTTATACTTAAAAGACAACGATGAACTTCTAGATAAATTTTTGCGTTTTTATAATGATCGTATAAAAGTGCCATTCAAGAAAGTGCAATTATATCCATCTTTTATTCAAGGTATAAAAAACAGTATATCTAATATAGAGAGAGAACATGATGAGATTGGTTCATATATTACTACAATTAGAAAAACTCTTGATAAGTCCATTTATGGACATGACAAAGCAAAGAGACAATTAGAGCGTGTAATAGGACAATGGATAACTGGAAAACAAACAGGATATTGTTTTGGTTTTGAAGGACCACCAGGAGTAGGTAAAACATCTTTAGCAAAACACGGATTATCAAAGTGTTTGAAAGATGAAAATAATAATTGTAGGCCTTTTGGTTTTATTGCATTAGGTGGTTCTTCAAATGGTTCTACATTACAAGGTCATAATTATACTTATTTGGGTTCAACTTGGGGTCGTATTGTGGATATATTAATGGAGAGTAAATGTATGAATCCAATTATATTTATTGATGAATTGGATAAAGTAAGTAATACAGAACATGGAAAAGAAATCATTGGAATCTTAACTCATCTGGTGGATTCTACACAAAATACACATTTTCAAGATAAATATTTTAACGGAGTGCATATAGATTTATCTAAAGCACTTATTATTTTTTCATACAATGACCGTAGTAAAATAGATAGAATCTTGTTGGATAGAATACACGAGATTAAATTTTCAAGTCTTACATTAAGAGAGAAAATAGTGATTGTGAATGATTATATTTTACCAGAGTTATATGATACCATAGACCTAAAAGACACGATTAAAATACCAGAAAATGTTTTAGTATATTTAATCGAGCATTATACAAATGAATCTGGTGTTCGAAAATTAAAAGAATTATTGTATGAGGTGATAAGTGAAATAAATTTAGAAATTTTAGAGAGAAAACGAGTTATAGAACAAGAAAAAATAGAACTTACAATTGATAATATTAAAAAGAAATATTTAAAAGATTATAAACCGGTTTATAATAAGAAAATACATCATACAAATGAGATTGGTATAATAAATGGATTATGGGCGAATGCAATAGGACAAGGTGGAATTATACCGATACAATCACGATTTCATCCATCTTCTTCGTTTTTAGACTTAACATTAACAGGTATGCAAGGTGATGTTATGAAAGAAAGCATGAATGTTGCGAAAACACTTGCTTATAATAAAACACCAAAAAGTAAAATTGATAAATTATATAAGTTATTGGAAGATAAAAACAAAAAAGGGATTCATATTCATTGTCCGGAAGGTTCAGTACCAAAAGATGGACCATCTGCAGGAGTTGCAATCACTCTCTCTATATATAGTTTATTGAATGAGATTCCAATTAAAAATGATATTGCTATTACAGGTGAAATAAATTTACAAGGTCAAATTACAATGATAGGTGGTCTTGAATTGAAAGTATTAGGTGGAATAAAAGCAGGTATAAAACAGTTTATATATCCAAAAGATAATGAAGACGATATAGAAGAAATATTTAAAAAGCATAATATAGAACAATTTAAAGATATTACATTCCATCCTGTGTCAGTATTTGAAGAAGCATTGAATCTTGTTTTTACAAAAGAATAAAAATCTATGTGAAATATATATTACAATGGGAATGAAATTGAATGCACATAATTTATTTCAATTTTTAACATTGATTGCACCTTTTCTTTTAATGTTTACTTTTACATTAGTAGCATTTATGGATTCAGAACCTTTGAAAGCATTACTTTATGTGGGTGCAGTATCTATTGCTACATTTATAATAGGGTTAGTTCCAGTTGGAAAAGCCACAAACGAAGCATCCAATCCTTTATGTAAATTATGGGATTTACCACTAGTGAATGAAGCTAGACCATCACTGTCAATAACATTTATTGCATTTACTTTAGTTTATATGTGTATGCCAATGCTTTTATCTGGATACATAAATTATCCTGTATTCTTCTTATTATTATTATTACTAGTAAGTGACACAGTCAGTAGTATTGCATTTAATCATTGTATAACATTCACGAATGCTGCTGCTGCATTCATTTTAGGTAGTATATTTTCAATGGCGATTACAGGTTTAATTTATGCAACACCAATGAGTGATAAATTACTCTATTTCTCTCATGTTCCAAGTAATAAAGTGTTCTGTTCTAGACCAAGCAAACAAACATTTAAATGTTCTGTCTATCGTAATGGTAAATTGATTCAGAACATAAATTAATAATCTTATATTAAAGTATATGAAGTTTTCCTATTTATGTTCTCTCTTTTTCTCTCTTGTTTCTATTCCAAGTGTTTGGACGATGCCGTCTTTATTAGAAACAAAACAAGAACATTGCAACATATTAAGTCTTAGTGGAGGAGGTTCTTTCGGTGCAGTAGAAGTTGGTATTCTCTCTGATTTAATTGAAAAAAAGAAAATACCAGAAACTTATCATATCATAAGTGGTATTTCAGTCGGTGGCTTAAATGCTGCCTTTCTCTCTTCTAAAGGAACTCTATCGAATGCTCTAAAAGATATTGTGTCGTTATATAAAAACTTGCGAACTTCTGACATTTATAAACAAAGTTATAATATATTTCGTAAATGGGGATGGTATGATACTTCACCTCTGGAAGAATTTCTTAGAACAGTACTAAATTCCACGATTAAAATCCCAAAGATAGATAGAACAAATGAACCCATTGTTATTATTGGTTCTACAAATTTAGACAAAGAGAGACTTGATATTCATAACTTTTATTATACAGATTCATTAGATAAAAAAGTAGATATACTTATGGCGACAAGTGCAATTCCAATCCTATTTCCACCTCGAAAAATAAATCAAGACTATCATGTAGATGGTGGTGTTTTAACAAATGAAATGATTCTCGAAGCTCTATCATATAAAAAATGCAATTCATATGATATATATGTCATTAAAGCAAATAATAAAAAAGTAATTGATAAAGATATTTCATCTTTCACATCTTATCTTAGAACTCTATTTAGTGTTTTTATAAATATATTTGATGATGAGTTATCAAGAATAAATATGATGTGTATGTTTTCTTCGAAAAGAATTCATATTTACTATCCGAATTCAACAGAATTACAACAATATAGCATTCTTGATTTTAATCATGGTGAAAAACTATATGAAATAGGAAAAACAAGTTATTATGAAAAGAAAAAATATATTTGTTAGTTTTTTATGTTTCGTTGATGAACATATTTATAACAATGATTAATTAGTTTATAAATAAGATAAAGAGTTCTTTCTCTCTTTTTTGAAAAATGAAAACTTTTTAGATTATACATTTTTCCATTATATACTCTTGAAAATTGTTTATATTTTTCATTCAAATTAAATGTCTTATATTTATTTTGTTGTTCTTCTTTAAATAATGGTTTATGTAGTCTTTTATTTACACTATTATGAAATTCTATAAAAAAAGCTTTTAACTTATCTTTTGTATCTAGTTCCTTTCCATTCAATTTATTAGATATATACTTTTTAGAATGCATATTACAAAACTCACAAGGTAATGTAGTGCATATTACTTTTAAAATCTCACAAATTAAGTCTCTATTCAATGTGTAATATTCTTCATCAATCTGGAAAGAAAAAGTGTGTATAAATTCCCATATTGGCTTTCCCCAAAGATTAGATGTCATATAATATAAATATATAAAGATAATTATATCATTATATTAAATTAATTATGGATATAATTATTAAAGATAATAATGATTTTAATAGATTATTATCTTCGATTATGAATGAAGAATCTACAATAGAAAATGATATTTGTCTTATCTCTCAGGATAAGTTAGAAAAGACCCATATTACATTAGAATGCGGACATAAGTTTAATTATTCTTCTATTTTTGAGTGTGTATATAGAGAGAAAATAGAACATCAAAATCATTTTGAAACTACAAAGTTAAAAATGAATCAAATACGGTGTCCTTATTGTCGTCAAATTCAAGATAAACTATTACCTCCATGCAACAATTATAAAAATATAAGATATGTAAATTATCCAACTAAATATTGTATGAAAACTCATGAGTGTATATATATGTATAAAAATGGAAAGAAGAAAAATACAGCGTGTAAAGAGATTTGTTCTTATGGTAATTCTTATTGTAAAAAACACACTAAATATAAAGAAAAAGTTGAAAAAGAAAAAGAAAAATGCACCTTTATTTTAACAAGAGGAAAAAATAAAGGCAAGGAGTGTGGTTCTAATGTATATAAAGATTCATTATGTAAGCGTCATTATTATTAGATATAAATAATATAAAAATATAGAT
>SL_7KL_010_BRINEDRAFT_10000156_pt1 | contig 30464 bp, 31 predicted proteins | sample SodLak_010_BRINE_FD_10663 | JGI IMG/M metagenome (IMG submission 10663)
TTCAGCGGTGCTCCCGCCAATGGAGTCGAGGTAGGATTGGATCGCTTCCGGGTAAGGCTCGCTCATCCGTACTTCCAGGTCTGCCCCGAGAAGTTCACGCGACTGATCATCTACGGTTAGAAGTACATCATTCCGGAATGATAGAATGGCTACCAATGCAGCCACACCCGCAATTACAGCTGAAGTGTAGAGGAAGAGGCTTTTCCACTGCGGACGTGCATCGCGCCACGCCAGTTTCCAGCTGAATGGATTTAAGAGTTCTCGTATTAGTTTCATCCGGCCGGCTTGATTTCTGCATTCACCATTTCATCTTCTTCAGTTTCGGTTTCAGACTCTTCAGACAGCGTGTCTCTGAAAATCTCACCGCTTTTGAGTTCGATAATCCGGTCGCACTTTTTGGCGAGCTCCCGGTCATGAGTTACAATAACGAGGGTGGTGCCTGATTTCCGGTTCAGATCAAAAAGAAGGTCTTCAATCTGCTCGCCGGTTTCGCTGTCGAGATTTCCGGTGGGTTCGTCTGCAAAAAGGATTTCCGGTTTGTGGATGAATGCCCGGGCCAGTCCAACACGCTGCTGCTCCCCGCCTGAAAGCTGATTTGGATAGTGATGATAACGATCCTTCAAGCCTACCTGAGTGAGCAGCTCTTTCGCTTTCTTTTCCACTTCGCGATAGGGAACGCCCCGCAACTCCACAGGCACCATCACATTTTCGAGAGCGGTGAGTGTGGAAATAAGCTGAAAGGATTGAAATACAAAACCGATCTGTTCGTTTCGTACACTATTCAGTTGATCCTCCTTTAAGTCGGAAATAGGCTGGCCGTTCAGAACCACCTGCCCGGATGTGGGGCGATCAAGTCCTGCGCAGAGACCCAAAAGCGTGGTTTTACCACTGCCGGAAGGTCCAACGATGGCACAGGATATCCCTTTTTCTATATGAAAAGAGACTTTGTCTAAAACGGTAAGTTTATGGTCTCCGCTTTGAAACGTTTTTGTTACATTTTCGACGGAAAGGATGGAACTGTGATTCATTGATAATCAGTTGGTTAAGAAACAATCAAACAAACAGGTTGTACTACGTAAAACATTCCTGTTAAAGTATTTTATTTAGTTATGAATTGTAAACGGATTGGGATAATAAAGGTTGCGGCTGTTTTAATTGCTCTGTTACTATCAGCAGACTTATCTGCACAGGAAAAGCAGATTTTAATTTTTGGTGACAGCATTACGGCCGGGTATGGTTTGGAAGAGGATTTTGCCTTTCCTGCAATTATTCAGCAAAAGATCGATTCGCTGGGAATGGGACACAATGTGATCAATGCAGGGCTGAGCGGCGAAACTTCGGCAGGCGGATTGCGGCGGATTGATTGGGTACTTCAGCAGCATGTGGATGTTTTTGTGCTTGAGCTGGGCGGCAACGACGGTTTGAGAGGGATAGATCCTGAGAATACGAAACAGAACCTGCAGGGAATTATTGATAAGGTATCAGAAAGGTATCCGTCAGCTGAGATCATTTTTACCGGAATGGAGGCTCCGCCAAATATGGGCGAGCAGTACACAAACCAATTCCGGTCTGTCTTTTATGAACTTGCCGAAGAGAATGAAGTGATTTTTATGCCCTTTGTATTGGAAGGCGTGGCAGGCGAACCTGAGCTGAACCAAGCGGATGGAATTCATCCCACTGCGGAAGGACACAGGGTGATTGCGGAGAATCTTTGGGAGTATTTGGAGGGAGTGTTGTGATTCGATTCAGGCTGCAGGCTTTAAAGCACCAAGCACCAAATGCCAAATCGCAAATTTCAAACTTGAATTAACAATACCTGAAAAAATAAATCTTGGAATGGTAATGACTGAAAAGGATAAACAACTTGCTCAGTGTTTTCTGCGCCTCCGCGGTGAATACGGGCACGAAATGGAGTTTTGTGATGTTTGAAGTGTAGCCGTCAACAAACTTGAAAATTTACTTATGAAACTTGTATTAATCTTAATTACGATCCTATTTACTATGACTGATCAGGCAGATGCTCAGAATGAGAATTATGAAACGGCCGTTCTTGGAGCCGGATGTTTTTGGTGTGTGGAAGCAATTTACCAGCGTGTGAACGGGGTAGTGGCAGTTGAGTCAGGCTATGCCGGCGGACATGTTGAAAATCCGACCTATAACCAGGTGGTAAGTGGAAACACAGGCCACGCCGAAGTAGCAAAAGTGACGTTTGATCCGAATCAAATCTCATTTGAAGAGTTGCTGGAAGTGTTCTGGCACACGCATGATCCGACAACACTGAACCGTCAGGGCGCGGATGTGGGGACTCAATATCGATCGGCTATTTTCTTCAATTCGCTTGAGCAGAAAAAGATTGCGGAAGAGTCACTGAAGAAAACGGATGCATCGGATTTGTGGAATAACACGATTGTAACGGAGATCACGCCGCTAAGTAATTACAGCACGGCAGAGGATTACCATCAGAACTATTTTAACAACAACCCAAACGCCGGGTATTGCTCTGTAGTGATTGCGCCAAAACTGGCGAAGTTCAAAAAGGATTTCCCGCATCTGCTGCAGGATTCACTGTAATTTAATAACGACCTGTCAGCGTTCGGTGAACCTGACAGCGTCTGGTGTTTTCTGGAGCAATTTATGGTTCTGGCCCCGAGCATTCGGGGCAGATGAATACGCTGAGTTTCGCAGAGTAATCTTAGTGCAACTTCGGGGCTTAGAGTCTTTGTGGCCTTGGTTGAAATTTCTGCCACAAAGAGGATGTTTTTAAATATTCTTTACGAATTGAACGATTTAAAAAAATCGCATCAATATTATCTGTATAGTTTATATCAACTCATTTCAACTCTAATAAAATCACTTAAGCCATGAAAATTCAATCTACCATTTTTGCTGCAGTTTTAGGTTTCAGTCTGATCTTTGCATCTGCTACGAATGCTCAGGAACGTGGGAACGACAGCCCGCGAGTTAGTCCCAATGCCTCCGTTTCTCAAACAATTGGGACGACCGTGGTAACGGTTACTTATGGCCGTCCTGCAGTACGGGACCGCGAAGTTTTTGGCGAGCTTGTTCCCTATGATGAAGTTTGGAGAACCGGCGCGAATGAATCAACGGTGATTACCTTTTCTGAAAATGTAGAGATTGAGGGGGAAGTACTGAGTGCCGGAACTTATTCGCTTTATACCCTGCCCGGACTGGATGAGTGGAGTGTGATTTTTAACAGCAAGCTTTCGTGGGGAACTCAATACGATCCGTCGATGGATGTGCTTCGGGTATCTGTTCAGCCTCATGGGGGGGAATTTATGGAGCAAATGATGATCTACTTTGATGATGTATCGGAAGAATCCGGACAAATGATCATCCACTGGGATGAGATTCGTGTACCGATTCATATCGAAGTAGAGAATTAGATAAAGACCTGTAGGCGTCTGCTCGCGGGGATAAATCCCGCGCTCGTATGTTTAACCCATGAATGGGTTTTAAGTATAAGACCTGTCAGCGTTCGGTGAACCTGGCAGCGTCTGGTGTTTTCTGGAGCAATTTATGGTTCTAGCCCCGAGCATACGGGGCAGATTAATACGCGGATTTTCGCAGAGAAAACTTAGTGGAACTTTGGGGCTTAGGGTCTTAGTGGCCTTTGTTGTAATTTCTGCGACAAAGGGTGTATATAAATAAGAAAAGCCCCAAAAATGTGGGGCTTTACAAATTAGCCGGTCATTCATGGCCGGCAGATGGGAAGACCTGACAGATATTTTAAATTTGTCAGGTCTTTTTATATGTGTTGACTAAAACCCAATCTTCATATTGAACATCACATGGCGTTCAGCCTGTGGGTAGTAGTAGTTGAAGTGGCGCTGCTCGCCACCTGCAATCCATCCGAAGGTGTATCCGTTGGCTACATACTTCTCATTCAGGATGTTGTTCACTGTTAGTGAAGCCGTCATGTTTCTGACAAACGGTGCCGTATCCCAACTGTATCGAACCACCAGGTCATTGATCCAGTACGGGTCGATCGACCGGCTTTCGGTCTGTGTATTATCCAGATACTGGCGCGATACATATTTGGATACCCACTCAGTTCTGAATCCACCGGACTGATAGGTGAGAATGGAGTTTGCAATGGTTGATGGCGACATGGCGATGTCCACATCTTCAAGGAGGAAACGCTCCTGTCCGCCCTGGTCAAAATCATCCAGGAAGTATTCATATTCATTCACCTTATTTCTGCTGAATGTCAGATTTCCATTCCACTGGAAACTGTTTGAAATACGTGCGCCAAGCTGCAGTTCAATCCCGGTTCTGTAGCTGTCCGGTACGTTCTCACGGACGGTATTCCCAACATCGTTCACTTCTCCGGTTGTAATCAGCTGATTTTTGTAGAGCATGTAATAGAGGTTCACGCCCAGGCTGTATCGGCCAAAATCGCCGTGATAACCCAGCTCGTAATCATAGAGTCTTTCAGGGTCGGGACGGCTCTCTTCGGTAGATTCCACATAGTCGCGACGTGTGGGCTCTTTTCCGCCAACGCTGAGTGAAGCAAACGCCCGCTGTCCGTCGGCAAAACGATAGACCACACCGGCTTTCGGGTTGAAAAAGTTGATGCGGTCGCGCTGGGTTACATCGCTCACCTCACCGGTGTTTCCGTCAATCCGAAGTCCAAGAAACCGGTAGGTCACCGCCCGATACTGCAGATCCAGGTAAGTGTTAAACGAGGAACTGAAGTAGTAGTTCAGTTTTCCATAAACATTGAAGTCGGTTTTAAACCCGTTGTTGTCGTAGTAGCGGTCGCCGGGCTGACTGTTTCCCGCAAACTCTGCCCAGATCACCTCACCAAAATGGTCACCGTCGTACTCGTTATATGCACCGCCCACAATCAGGCTCCATTCATCTTCCAGGCGGTATTCACTGGAAGCAATCACACCGTAGAAGTCGTTGTCCAGCCATCGCCGGCGAACCAGATCGCTGCGCTCAATGGTCTCACCGCCAATTTCAATCGGGTCGATGTTGTAGGTGCTCAAGCGGTCGTTATCACGGAACTGCTCAAAATAGCCGCGGCCGTATGTATAGTGCAGCGATGTGTTGGTAGTCCAGTTGTCGGTGAGCCTGTAGGAGTAGTGCAGCTGATAGTGATCCTGCTGATAGTTGTCCACCTGATCTTCATAGGTGAACTCGTTGAACCGGCGGTTTCCGAGGTTGTCTCTGAGGCGGTCGGCCTCTTCGGGACCAATCCAGAGATCGGTAATGTAGTTCTCGAGCTGATTCGGATTGTTCTCAAGAATCGGCTCGGGTACGCCGTTCCATGCCTGGTAGGTTCGCTCCTGGCCCGAGAAAACATCCGCTTTCAGCAGGCTTCGGTCTCCGTGTCGAGATGCGGAGAGGTAGAAAGAACGCAGGTCAGATTCCGCCCGGTCGATATAGCCGTCTGACTCAATTTTCGAGAGACGTCCTTCAACCTGCCAGCCGTTATCCATCAGACCGGATCCAAGCTGGACGGTTGCTTTTTGTGTTCCGTAAGCACCGACTCCCAGATCAACCTCGCCATAGGCATCGGGCCGCATCAGGGCAGACTGTAGGTTCATGGTCGCTCCAAAAGCGGAAGCTCCATGAGTGGATGTTCCCACTCCACGCTGAATCTGAATGTTTTGAGTGGAGGATGCAAAGTCAGGCATGTTCACCCAAAATACACCGTGAGATTCGGAGTCGTTCAGTGGAATTCCGTTTACTGTTACGTTAATTCGGGCCTGATCTACTCCGCGGATTCGTAAGTTGGTATAGCCGATTCCCGCTCCGGCATCGGAGGCCGAAACAACGGATGGCGATGTAGAGACCAGCATGGGAATATCCTGTCCGGTGTTGCGGAGATCGATCTCCTCGCGTGAGATATTGCTGTAGGCCACAGGAGTGGAGTCGTCCACGCGCAGTGCGCTTACAAAAACTTCTCCTGCCGTTACCGGCTGGGATGTGAGTTCGATATCGAGATAGGAATCTGTTTCAGTAAAGGATACGGTTTGTGTTTGATATCCAATAAAGCTGATTCTCAGTTCATAGCCGGACTCTCGAAGTCTCAGGCTGAATTCACCGTCGGCGTTTGTGGATGTGCCGTTGGTGGTACCCACTTCAAGAATGGATGCACCTGCAAGCGGCTCACCGGTGCTGCTATCGGTAACTCGCCCGTCTATGGTTTGAGAAATGGCTTGAAGGGAAGTCCCGAAGAGGATCGGGATGATTAAAGAAAATAGTTTTAGGTAAAAAGACATGATGCCTCCATCAATTTTAAATGCGATTGAAGGAGGGGGACAGTGCGCGGTAGTCATCAGCTGAAATTGTTTGTGATGTGATGGCCTGCACTGCAGATCGGTTTCCCTACGCCGGTATAACCCGGTTCAGGTTCACAGGGTATGATCTCAGTCCCTCCCGATGTATCGGGACGGGACACCCCCAACCTTATTGGTTAAGTATGTGGATCAATGATACGGGTGTTTAGGTTCAGTCTCAAGATGAAACGCGGATTTAGTGGATGATTGGATTTCGCTGAAAAAGGCCTGTCAACATCCCTATAGCGTCTGGTTCTCGCAGAATTTCACGAATAGGTACGCAGACTCACGCAGAAAAAACTTTGTGAACCTTAGAGTCTTCGCGTCTTCGTGGTTGAATAATAAGAGGCAGCCGCGAAGGCACAAAGTCGCGAGGGTTCACGAAGGATCTATATAAATAGGAAAAGCCCCAAAGTTTGGGGCTTAATATACGAGCCGGTCTTTTATGGCCGGATCTTCCTTTTTTTCGCAGGGATAAATCCCGCGCTCGTGTATTGAACCCATGAATGGGTTTTGCTTACAGGTCTCTTCAACCTTTAAATCACCACTCTGCGTGAACCCGGTACTTTATTATATTGTTGTCATCAACCCTGTCTGATCCCGGCTGCTGTCGGGATGCTGATAGCTCTTAGGACCACCCAATGAAATAACTGCAATGAAATATTACTCCCTGATACTTCTCATATTTAGCCTAACCCTTCTCTCCTGCAGCTCCGATTCCGGAGAGTACACAGTAGAGGAGAGAATCCGGCAGGATGTAGAGTGGCTGGCATCCGATGAACGTGGAGGCCGCCTTGCAGGAACCGTACATGAATCTGAAGCAGCAAACTATATTGCCGATCGGTTTCTTCAAATTGGACTCATACCGGGCGGAGACAGAGACACCTATTTTCAGCAGTACCTTCTGGAGGGACCTTTGGCCCAGTCGATGAATGTAGACCGCCATCTCTCAAGGAATGTGGTTGGGGTATTAGAAGGATCTGAAAGCCCGGGTCAATATGTGATAATCGGAGCGCATTACGACGGACAGGGTTTTGGCGGAGCGATCTCCATGAACCACGAAAATCCGGATACACTGCACAACTCGGCCGACGATAACGCATCCGGTGTGGCCGGACTTCTGCGTCTGGCGCAACAATTTTCTGATGAAAAACCCGCTAAATCGATTCTCTTTGTTGCATTTTCGGGTGAGGAGGTAGGGCTTCAGGGATCCAGATATTTTGCAGGGAATCTGGAAGTTGAGGCAGACTCTGTCCTTGCCATGATCAACCTGGATATGATCGGGCGGCTGAATAATGACGATGAACTAACTATTTTTGGGACAGGCACCTCACCAATGTGGGATGAAATTCTTACAGATATTGAAATCGAAAATGTAGAAATCCATCACAACCCATCCGGAACGGGTGCGAGTGACCATGTATCTTTCCACAGCATCAACATTCCCGTACTCCACTACTTTACCGGTTCACATGAGGATTATCACCGCGAGGGTGATACGTCTGACAAGATCGATTTTGAAGGGATATTGAAGGTTTCGGATCATTCCGGCCGGGTGGTGAAAAAGCTCTTTGCACTCAATCCGTCAGAGATTGAGTTTACCCCAACAGCTCCGCAGCGTGAAACTTCGATGGACTTAAACAGCGTAACCCTGGGCGTGATACCCGATTATAATTATTCCGGAGAGGGTTTCAGAATTGACGGTATTACCGCAGGAGGGGCTGCAGAGAGATCAGAAATGGAGCGGGGGGATGTGATTATTCAGATGGGGGATTATCGGGTTCAAAATATTTATGACTATATGGAATCGCTTGGTCAATTTAGAAAAGGTGAAGAAATTGTTGTTAAAGTTCGCAGATCAGAAGAAATTGTAGAGATAACAGTTACTTTTTAATAGGGATAAAATGAAAAAGAGTTTACTAATAGTTGCAGCATCACTGCTGGGTGCGGGTGTGATTTCATGCGGTGAAAATAGAGTGGATCTTCCACCCATGCCGTCGGGAGTTCAGACGATATCATTAACCGGAGATACGCTCTATACCCCTGAGCTCTCTCCTGAAGTTTTCGACAGCCACAACGAGAAATTTCTGGAGGCTCTCTCGAACTACCGGGTTGACCCGGAAGATGCAGAAAATATTATATGGCTGGGCCGGAGAGCAGCTTATCTAGGAGAGTATCGCGAGGCGGTTCAGCTTTTTACAGAAGGTACATTTAAAGTCCCTGAGGATCCCCGTATGTTTCGTCACAGGGGGCATCGCTATATCACGCTTAGACATTTTGACCGGGCGATCCGTGATTTTGAACGAGCGGAAGAGCTGATGCGGAATCTGCCGGACTATATTGAACCGGATGGGCTGCCGAATGAGCTGAATCAGCCGGTGAGTACATTAAAATCGAATGTTTGGTACCACAAGGGGCTGGCGCACTATCTTAAGGGAGAATATCACCGAGCGATTGAGTCGTACGAAAAAGCGTTGAATAATCTGGACTTGACCGACGACATGCGCGTGGCTACTCTCTATTGGTACTACTCAGCCCTGAAGAGGAGTGGACAGGATGAACGGGCCGGTAGTGCCATTGAGGAGGTTACGGCCGATATGAATCTGATCGAGAATGATGTTTATCTGAATCTGATCATGGTGTTTAAAGGCTACTTTGATCCGGAACGGATGATGGAGGTGTCGGATGATGCTCTGCAGAATGCCACACTGTGGTACGGTATCGGAAACTGGCACTATATGAATGGGAGAGAGGAGAGAGCCGTCGATATCTGGAACCGAATTATCAACACAGACCAATGGGCGGCGTTTGGTTATATAGCGGCTGAGGCAGAAATGGCCAGACTGAAAAATTGAGTAAGACCTGTCAGCATCCCGACAGCAGTCGGGATCTGACAGCGTCTTGGTTTCTCGCCCCGAGCATTCGGGGCAGATAAATACGCTGAGGGATGTGTGTTATTAGATGTGCAACGCTTTAAATCAACTCCGGAGGAGTATCCTGTTTGTAGTATTAAATGAGTTATATGGGATTAGCTCCTTAGGAGCTTTCTGCAACACAGGGCGAGATTATTAGCACAAAACAAAAAAAGGACACTCCTATGGAGTGATGGTTTTTTTCACTCATCTTTCTAAAAACAGGCTATTCCTACGGAATAATATTTATCTCGGTAAGAGGCGTTCTATGCGAGCCTGGAAAAAATTCTCGCAGGGATAAATCCCGTGCTCATGTGTACAACCCTTGAATGGGTTTTATGATTAAGATCAGTCTGCGTTCAGAGAACCTGAGCGTCTGGTGTTCGAGTTAGTTAAGCAGTGTGAAATCAATATAGCTTAGAACTTCTGTGCTTCCGTTGTGGATGAATTTGTGTTGACTACAAAAGTAGCGAGACAAGAGATTTCAAGAAGGGGATCAATAGCCAAAATACCGGGTACAGCACCACAACACGAGTAAATAAAAAAAGGCCGATGGCAATGCCACCGGCCCCTGTAAGGATACTGCAGAGTTCGATAAAGAAGTTCTACCAGAATCCTTAACCCCGCTTTAATATAACGGAATAGGGGTTAGAAGGAAAATTTTATTAATTAAGGTTAAGTGATTGTTATTCAGTTGATTATATGAAATATATATGAGGTGTTGGATTTGAGAAGTGATTCTGAAGTTTAAAACAGGATCAAAAATCTTGTATCGAAAATCTCCAATTGTATATAAAGTAAATTTGATAACAGATTTTGGGATACTCTTAAGAAACAAATATCCTATTGTAAATGGTTGGCAAAGCTTGTAATTTTACCGCCCTTTAAGAGATTGTATATCAAAAAGGACCCGTAGCTCAGTTGGTCAGAGCAGTCGACTCATAATCGATTGGTCGCAGGTTCAAGTCCTGCCGGGTCCACTTTTTTCCATTCAATTAGTGCCAACCCCACAATCTGAGTATTGTTTTTGCTGAGGTCATCTTATCTATATTGCGAAATCTGATCTTTACTTCTTGATTTAGGTTTGTACACGACTCCATAAATTATAGTTTTGTTTTTGGCTAAGGCCATTTGATCTATGTTGCGAAAACAGTGTTTTCGCGGTTCAAGTCTGTACTAAATAAAGAACATGGCAAAGATTGTACTTATTTCTTGTGTCAGAAAAAAAGTATGTCAAAGCTAAGGCTAAAGATCTTTCTTTGAGTCTACCTTTCGATTAGGTTTGGAATATGCTGACAGTTTAAAACCAAAATCTGTTTTTATTCTTTCTGCAAAGCATAATCTTTTCCTTTTAATCAAAAGTCAGTCCCTAGGATTTAACTTTAAAAAATAATGTCAACTTCTAATCGTAGAAAGTGGGATTAAAAAATCTTTCACAGTTGAAAATGTACTGCAATTTGATATACGTCACTTTATTTTATTGACAGACCAAAAATATCTGTAATATTTATTTCCCAATTTGAACTTCTACGAAATCCCAGTACAAGGACAAAGTATTGGGGGAAACAGAAACAGTCTTTAAAGAATGAGTTCTGATATGGGAAATATTTGTCATCGTCTTCATGGGATAGTTAAAGGGTTAGAACGAAATTACTTTCCTTACGACAAATCTAACTTATGTGAAAATGGGTTATACATACTTTTTGAAAAAGGTGAACATGCTCATAACACTGATCGAATTGTGAGAATTGGTACTCACAACGGCCCCAATCAATTACCATCTCGCATAAAGCAACATTTTCTCAGCAGAAATAAAGACAGAAGTATCTTTCGTAAGAACATTGGTCGGGCTTATTTAAATAAAAACTATGATCCATTTCTTGAGCAATGGAATTGGAGCCTAACCTCAAGGAAAAATAACGAGCTTTATTCTCCGAAACTGGATTTAGATAAACAACAACAAGTTGAAGCTTTAGTATCCGACTATATTCAAAATAATTTCTCATTTGTAGTTTTCAGAGTCGATACAAAAGAAGAGCGATTGAAATGGGAAGAAAAGATTATTTCAACAGTATCTCATTGTGAAGAATGTAGTCCAGCTGCTGATTGGTTTGGACAACATTCTCCAAAGCTAAAAATTCGAGAAAGTGGGTTGTGGCAAGTCAATGGCTTGTATAAAGATCCACTTAATGAAGATGAATTCATTATGTTAAGCAAACTATTGAAGCGCGCAGGCCAATAAGCAATTCGAATATTGGTAGTAGTTATCAGCCATAGATTGATAATTGTCACCCGGCCACTCACTTGCCATACTATTAACCATCAATTAACCGTGCTAATGGATATACTTCCCGAACAATTTAAAGCATCTATCGGAGGTTTTTTTGGTCCTTCGTACGAAGTAGAACTTCAATCAGACGGGACGCTGCTCTATACGGATGATCCATATGATTTTCCAATGCCGGCCAGAGAAAGGGAGGGTATTACCGTATCAGAAGATCAATGGCGTGAATTTCGAAAAGCGCTGGACAGCGCAAATGTTTGGTCATGGAAGAACTATTACGATTCATATGTTCTTGATGGAACCCAGTGGGAGTTGGTTATCAGGTATGGGGATGCTTTTGTGAGTTCAGGGGGGAGCAACAATTATCCGCCCGAAGAGGAATTCAAACAGTTCGAGGACGCTGTGAGGCGTCTGCTTGGCAAGAAGGATTTCGGGTAGCACATGAAGACATGTAAGATGGTATACCTTATCGGGTATAAAAAAGAAAAGATTGATTGGTTTATACTTTTCGGGTATAGAAAGTGTGTTTTAAATAAATCAATAATTTCAGGGAGTTTTAAATCGAGGACTAGGCTGTTTAAACCATTTATTTAATCAATCCAGGGTGAAATAAGTAGTCGTTTTGATGTAAAAGGTTTGTTGAGCAGATTATTGGTGTCCGGAAAATCACAACCATGGAGATATCGTTTTTAGAAAGGTTGGAGATTGATCCGGTCTGTCTGACCGAAATAGAGAGTCTTTAAACGGTTCAGTATATGGAAGAAGAGATTCGAGAAAGAAGAATAATTGGCGCTCGGTTAGCAACCGATTCTGAATAAATTTTCATCACAGAGTTCCAAAAGATAGGATTATTAAATAGCATTACCAGATGCTACAGTTGTGTTAAGTAGTGTGAAGTTTGCTGAATTCAATTCAGTCTGTCCTGAACCAACCCACCGGAGGAACAACTCACATGAAAAGTAAAACTAAAATTCACGATGGAATTGTCGGCGTCATATATCTGACAAGCGTATTGTTGGCCGTTTATATTAATTTGAACTGGCTCTATCTGGCCGGTGCTGTGGCTGTACTTCAAATCATGAGTACCTTTACAGGATTCTGCCCGGTCTATTTTGTTCTTGATAAAATTATGCCTGAAAAGGAACCGGCAGCTGCTGTCAAAAAAGCGCTGTAAGGCTACTGTTAATTTTGCATTTTCAGGAAGAGTAAAAGGTGTGTAATGGCTCTCTTTTTCACCCTTTACTCGCCTCTGTAACGTGGAGGCCGGTACTCCTTACGGCTTGTGTATTTTGGAAACCGTATTTTTACAGCTAAATGTAAATTAAGTTGAGCAGGTTATCTCTGAACTCCATGCGCATTTCTATTGTAATAAGGTGAAATTACCATTCGGTATTATAATACGTAAGCCGGCTGAATCAAACATAGAATCCATTGAGTGAACATACTGTCGTAACTTCTGAGATGACTTTAACTGAAGCCTGGAAGCATGTATTGAACCGAGTAAAAGAAGCTGTGGCCGATAGCGATCATCCGTTTCGGTTTGTGGCGCTTGCCACGATTGATAAAAATAAGAGACCGCAGCAAAGAACGGTGGTGCTTCGCGATTTTTCAGAAGAGAGCACGTTTATGATCTACACCGACAGCCGATCCGATAAAGTCGGTGAAATCCGAGAAAGTGATTCTGCAAGTCTTCTGTTCTATGATGACAAAGAAAAACTGCAGCTTAGGGTCACCGGCAGAGCTTCAATAGTGAAAGCGGGAGAAGAGTACAAACGGCACTGGGATAACGGCGGAAGCAGCAGTCCCCACTCCTATACATCGGTCGTTACGCCCGGTTCAAAAATTGAAAATCCGGATGAGGCATTTAATTGGCACCTGGAGAGCACTCCAAACTTTTGTCTGGTCAAGATTGAGGCTGTACGAATGGAGTTTTTACAGCTGGACGGGGTCAGGCATATCAGGTCTGAGAAGATTATTCGTAACCGGGAAGAGATACTGCACTGGTTAGCACCTTAACTATTTTTTGATGAGATTGAACGGTTGGTGCACCCAATCGGTTGAACTGCAAGGAAGAGGAGAGTTTTAGGCTTTTTTTGACCAACTTTTCTACCTGCAGTTGGCAGTTATAATTTAAATAAAGGGGGTTTGATTATGGAATTTGTGATGATAGCGTTAAAACTCATTGTCGGGTTAAGTATTCTCAACGTATGGCTTGTCCGGTCAAAAAAATCCACGGCCTGGAGAGGCGGTGATGCGAATGATATCAAAGAGGAGTTTAAAAATTATGGTTTACCGGTTTGGTTTATGTACGCGGTAGGTACGGCTAAGGTCGGACTGGCGATTCTTCTAATCACTTCCATTTACTACCCGCAGGTTGAGGCTGTTGCCGCATTCGGAATAGCTTTTCTGATGCTTGGAGCCGTTTCCATGCACATAAAAATCAGTGATCCGCTCAAGAAATCACTCCCTGCATTTACATTCCTTGTACTCTCTCTGGTGATAGGGCTTTTATAGTATATAAGCCCTCAATAGAAAGTCAGGCCACAAAGACGCTAAGACCCGAGGTTACACTAAGGTTACTCTGCGAATCTCTGCGAGGAATGTCTGGCCATAAATGACCGGCTCGTATATTAAGCCCCAAATTTTGGGGCTTTTCTTATTTATCTGCACCATTCGTGACTTCGTGGCTAATCTACATATATCTGCCACGGAAGCACAGAAGTTCCAAAATGTATCGAGTTTACTCTGCGAAAACCGCGAATTCATCTGCCCCGAATGCTCTTGGCGAGAACCTAAGCTTGATCGATAGAGGTTGTCATACACATTCCGTAGGATTAGCCTGTTATTAGAAAGATGAGTGGAAAAAAGCCATCACTCCATAGGAGTGTCCTTTCTGTTTTGTGCTAGAAATCTCGCCCTGTGTAGCAGGAAGCTTCTAAGGAGCTAATCCCTTATAACTCATTTTATGCTAAAAACAGGATACTCCTCCGGAGTTCATTTAAAGCGTTGCACATCTAGTAAAAAAACATTTCTCAGCGAAACTCTGCGAGAAACCCAGACGCTGTCATGTTCATTGAACGCTGACAGGTCTTCTATTAATAACCCATTTATGGGTTGTAGACACGAACGGGGGATTTATACCTGCGAGGAATATCCGGCCATGAATGACCGTCTCGTATATTAAGCCCCATAAATTGAGGCTTTGTTATATACCTTTTCCATTTTTGCCCAACTCACATTAATCCGCCAGGCAAGCACAGAAAGTTCTAAGGTATTCAAAGAATACTTCTGCGAGACTCTGCGAATTTATCTGCCCCGAATGCTCAGGGCGAGAAACCCAGACGCTGTCAGGATCTTTGAACGCTGACAGGTCTTAATCATAATAACATAAGAGCGCGGGATTTGTCTCAGCTAAAAAAGCGAAGGATGAAAACTCAATTAGTATGCAATCCAGGTTACCAAAGATTATAAAATCTAACTGCCAGCCAGCCGTTAATCAACATAAATATGATGGATGGCAGAGACTGCAAAATGCTGTCCTTTATTTTAATACGAACTATAAAAGCCATGAACATCATCGCGGTAAACCCGGCCGCGGCCAGAAGTCCGATCTCCGGAAAGATCAATCCAATCAGCAAACCGGCCGATCCCATAATTTGCAGTATACCCGTTACTTTTCGCTGCGGGTCGGACATACCGAATCTTTTAAACTCGTCAATCATCATCTGCGAGTTCAGAGACTGAAATCCGTAGAACAAAAAAAAGAGGGCATTCAGGATTAATCCGAATTGAAATGTTGTGCTCAAGCAATTGGAGACTAAAGGTTTGAGTAAGTAGGATGCTTTTTTACGATAGGGCATCCTTACAGTTTGTCATCAGTTCTTGTCGCCATATATGTATGGCAGCAGATGTTGTCAGCAGAAGCCTCTTCGGGTAAATTTCGTTCGGTATTCTAAAGTTTAGCTGCTCAGGCTTTATGGGATCTTTCAAGTTAAAAAGAAAGTCCTTCTCCGGAGATGCAAGATGCAAATAGTCTGCAAAACAGTAAGGGATTATAACCGGAAATCAGCTTTTATAACTGCAATTATTGAGTGCCCGGCTACTTCAGGAATATTGAACGGAAGATAACCCATCTTTTTTGACCGTAATTATTTCAGATAGTCGAATGTATCAACCATTTTGTATTTCGGATCGCGACTCATAAAATCCCTGAAAAAAGCGGTATGACTTGCCCCCATAAGGATAAAAACCCTGTCATCTTCATCCAGATCAATCCTGTGTAAGTTCGAGTACATTCTTAGGTTCCGCTGGTAATATTTGGCAGCCTCATCGGCTCCTTGAAAGCCACCTTCAGTCCCTGCATAAGTAAGCCTGTCGGCATTAATGGTAATTAGGAAATCCAGAAACCTGTCATGGTTGGTTAGTTTTAATTTTTCAAGCAGGGTAAGGGTATCTCTGTCCACATCCACTTCCGGGAAAAACTGAAGCAGGTCGTCGGAATAGGTGTCATATCGCTCGGGATTGATAGCATTTTCGATGATGAACTGCCCAACCTTATAATTGTAGAACATTTTATGGTCTATACCGTGAATTCTTTCCGTTCCGCTTAATCTGCCTAGTTCAAAAGCCAGCAGTTCAATTTCAGTTGGACTTTCAAAAAGCATATCCGGGTTCTCTTTATAGCTTAAGTATGAGTCTTTCAGCTTATCATCATACTCGGGCGGTGTTTCCACAAGAATCACAGTTGGTTCAAATGCAGAGAGTTTTTCTGCAATATTGTGGACACGCTGCCGGTTCTCTCTATCCTGTTCATCAAATTCTGTAGTGTGCTCATCAGGTGTAAACCCCATGTGGAATGTTCCAAAGTTCAGAACCTCTATGTTGCCGGGAAGCGGATCATGCGGCTCAGAGTTATGGGTTGATAGTTCTGAATGATTTACAGAGATGATCATCAGGGCGATTCCGAAAATCGTGACTAACTGTTTGATTCGATTCATTTTCTCAGAAACTACATTTTTGCGTTTATATTATTGAAATCAGTTTTAAAGTACTGTGCTAAAACAGGCACTTGGTCAAGTTTGGCCCGGCTTTGTATCGATAGAGCTTGGAAGGTATAGTGAGTTTGGAGTGATAACTTCAACATCCCGTTCCTGAAGTGACGTATGGACCGTCACATTTGTATTTTGAATATTACTCTGATTCTCTTTATCCGATGTATCAACCGGGCAGTGGGCGGGACCGGATAAGGCCATAATCCCAATGAAACCAAGAGTGACTGTGGTCCAGATGACGGATATAACTACAAATATTTTTTTGATGTACTTCATTACATTCTTCATGGCTCTTCTCTTTTGATCTGTTCAAATTTACTTGTGCAACCATCACATTAACTGCTTTAGGTTGAATGTCTGTAATACCGTACGAATGCATCTGTATGATGTTACAGGCTGATCAGGGTCAATTAACTATATAGATTAAGATGTTAAGGGGAGGAGTAATCTCAATTAGGAGTGCGGAATAAGGTTGGGTTTAAAAAGTGCTTCAGAACTGTAAAAATTCATTGGGAAACGGAACGAATGCGGTGAGTTTATTTTTGATAATCCTGTTCAATTAACCTTGAAGAAAGTAACAACACTATTTACCTACAGATGGAAAAAATGACGCAGGACTACAGTAAGTACACCGATGAAGATCGTAAGGTTTGGAAGACACTTTTTGAGCGGCAGCAGGAGAATCTACCCGGAAAAGCTCACCCTGAATATCTGAACTGCCTGGATCAGCTCAGCGAGGTTTTAAGACCGGATAAAGTCATCAATTTTGATGAGCTGAATGAGCATCTGATGGCAGAAAACGGCTGGTCGGTTGTAGTAGTGCCGGGTCTCATCCCTGTAGACGACTTCTTTAAGCTTTTGTCGGAAAAGAAATTTTGCTCCTCAACCTGGCTTCGGTCTATGGATCAGCTCAACTATCTTGAAGAGCCGGATATGTTTCACGACATCTTTGGCCATATCCCGCTTTTAATGAACTCTGACTATGCCCGATTTGTAGAGGAGTTTGGAAAACTAGGCGTTGAGTATGGACACAACAAAGTTATTGAAAAGCAGCTACAAAGACTCTACTGGTTCACCGTGGAGTTTGGTCTGATTAAACAGAACGAGGGCACACGCATCTACGGAGCCGGAATTATTTCATCGTCAGGAGAAACAGATCACATATTTGACGATGACATAGAGGTTCTGCCTTACGAAGTAGATAAAGTTCTCAACAACGATTTTATAACCTCAGAGATACAGACTCGTTATTACGAGATTGAATCCTTCGAAGAACTCTTCCATTCAGTGGAGGAACTGGAAGAGTCTCTAAAGGATGAGGTAAACATATAAGTTTACCTTTTTACATCTGAAGAGCTAAGATTGTTTGTCATCATCCTTATCGCGATTGTGACCCGGACGCGTGTGCGAAGGTGGATCGCTTGCCGGAAATGTGTTGTCCAGCTCTCTGTCCAGTTTTTTATTCTCATTCTTTTTAGCGGGCTTTTTACTCTTTTCTTCTTCCATGGCTTACGTCTGTTTTGGTTTCAAAGTTTACACTCAATAGTATAAACATAATACATTTTTTCAGCATTCAAATTGCTCACACTCTTTTCAATAAAGCTTACATGATTTTGTTTCTTGTTTCCTCGGATCCGCTGCAGTTTGAACGGATGCCAAAAGCAAAGAGTTCTCCTGTGTAACAAGCATATTTGAACATTTGGCCGGACTGATATTATGAAAAAGAAACAAAATCCAATTCACCAGAAAGCGAGCTCCGCCTGGAGGTCGCGGAAAGTGGCTATAGTTGGAGCCGGAGCAGTAGGTGCTACTTTTGCGTATGCAATGGCGCAGAATGGTGCGGCAGATGAGATATGTCTGATTGATCTGAATGAAGATCTTTGCAGGGGGCAGGTACTGGATCTGTCTCACGGACTACCATTTTATCCAACAATTAACATCTACGTTGGCAGTGAGGAGGACTATGCAGATGCCGATGTGATTGTGATTACAGCGGGAGCTGCACAGAAGAAAGGTGAATCCCGGCTGGATCTTCTAAAGAAAAACAGTGCTATAATTGAGGGTATCGTGGATCAGATCATCGCTCAGGATTCCAAGGCGACCATTGTTGTGGTAACGAATCCGGTCGATATTCTCACCAAGATTGCGCTCGAACGTTCCGGATGGGAGCGAAGCCGGGTAATCGGTTCAGGAACCGTGCTGGACAGTTCGCGATTTAAATTTCTTTTAAGTGAGTTCTTTGATGTTTATGTAGGCAGTATTCACGCTTACATTTTGGGTGAACATGGCGACAGTGAGTTTGCTGCATGGTCGATGGCTAATATTTCGGGTGTACAGCTCGACGAGTACAGCAGCCAACTCGGCATTGAAAACTGGCCTGATAAGAAAAAAGAAATTGAACAGGAAGTTCGTGATTCCGCCTATCACATTATTGATTATAAAGGGGCAACGAATTTTGGTGTGGGCCTGGCTCTGGTTCAAATTGTTGGAGCGATTCTGAAAAATCAGAGGCGGGTACTCACGGTCTCTTATCACCTGGAGGGAGAGTATGGAATCAGCGATGTCTGTTTGGCCACACCTTGTCTTCTCTCTCAGGACGGAGTGGCCTCAATTGTAGGAACGGAATTGACCGATGACGAACAGAAAAAATTGATCCACTCTGCGGATGTTTTGAAGAAAGAGTATGCTCACCTGAAAAGCTAAATCAGGTTTGGCTGAGAGATAACGGAATTCAATTAAGACTCACCTGCCTTGGGTTTGTACCGAGGTCTCACAATCAGGATGTGGTCAAGCCCGGTGAGCCGGCAGTCGATGTGCGTCCAGGTAGGGGCAAACTCTTTGGCTTCAAGTGTGGTTAATCCCGCTTTCAGAAACTTCTTTTCGTTGTTAAGAATAAGATCCCGAACATCGTCAGCCGGAATCCACTCTTTGGTTGATTTGATGCGGCATTTTAAATCCGCAGCACTACAAAGACCACCTCTGTGAAAACTTAAGCGGCTACCGGTTTCAGAGCCGGGGTAGCGAAAACCACTCTCAGAAAATCTGCCGCCCCACAGCCAGTCATTAATAATCACGGAAACTTCCTGTTTATACTCTTTTCCCAAAAAGTCCCGGGTAAACTGTAAAACGGTTAGAAGTGTGGGATTGAGATGCCATAACGCAGAGTTACCTCGCTCATCGTAAAGTTTTGGCGGAACAAGTTCTCTCAGGTCAAAATTGGGTGCTCCAAATTTAGCTAAATTCATTGTGCCTTCCCCGGTGTCGTTTTGTTGGTTATCAGTAAAATAAAAAAGGGATTGAGGTTTTCAGCCTCAATCCCTAAATGGTTGTTGAGAAGTGTGCTCAAGCACTTCTCAGATAGTAACTCTTGTTATTATTTGTGTATCGTGGTTCTCTGCTTATAAGACACAGAAAATCAGAAACCCTTACAGATACACAGTAAAAATAAATACAGGCTGTTTTGTCTTTTAAAGTCAATACAGACAATGGTTTACAGGTTCTTTTTTTGAAAGCCCGTCAAAAAAAATTTTAAAGAATTTAAAAATCTTAGCAAAGTTGAGAGCGAAATTTAATCACGCTTTGAAAAATCCTGATTATAAGGATTTACCTCAGCCCGTTCTTTAACAACGATGGATGGGTAGCCGGTAGATACATGGCAATTATTACAGGCTTGCAGAACGACTTGATTTCTATCCCGTACCCGGTCCCAGTCTCCTGCTTCCACGGCATCCTCAAGATCTTCGATTGTCGGTTCCAGCATGGTAGCCGTAAGCTGGCCAACGGGCTGATCGTGATAAACAAGGTCTGCTTCAATTAGATCTTCAGCTGCCTCTTCCAGTTCATGGATATAGAAATCGAGCAGTTCACTGTTTTCGTTATCGATGGCATAAGCAATTTTATGAACAACCGTCTGCATTACGGTCATCGTATCATAAAGTGACGGTTTATTAAGATCCTCTACCTGATTTTCCAGATTGGCCACTTTTACCCAGAGAATTCCACTTAGAATAACGAGGAAGATTGTGATGGCGATTAGTGCTTTATTCATGATGATTGATTTGGATATTTGTGATGTATTGAACTACCTGAATCTATAATACTTAAAGCTTAAATAAAACAGAATGATACCTCTATTATCCTAATGCTTGGGCGATATCTTCGATAAGATCATCAGGGTGTTCGAGGCCTACGCTTACACGGATCAGGTTCACCGGCGTTACCGAACCCTCGCCCTCACTGCTTTGACGGTGTTCCCAGGTACTCTCTACACCGCCCAGACTGGTTGCCCGCTTAATAAGTTTTGAACGCCCGACCACAGCTATACTCTCTTTTTGATCGCCATCAACCAGGAATGAGACCATTCCCCCATAACCCTTCATCTGTTTTTTGGCGACCTCGTGTCCGGGATGGGAGGGGAGTCCCGGGTAGATTACGCCGGATACTTTAGGGTGATCCTTCAGAAAGTGAGCTACTTTTTCGGCGTGTTCATTATGACCTCTCATTCTGTATGCGAGAGAACGGGTACTGCGGCTCAGCATCCAGCAATCCTGGGCAGAGGGAACGGCACCGCCCATTTTCTGAATCAGTTTGATACGCTCAAACCACTCATCATCTTTTTTGGCAACGAGCGCGCCCCCAAGAATGTCACTGTGACCGCCAAAATATTTTGAGGTGGAGTGAAGCACGATATCCACACCCAACTCAAGAGGAAGCTGATTTACGGGAGTGGGCCACGTGTTGTCGGCCACGGTTCGGAGTCCGTGATCTTTGGCCAATTTGGTAACTGCCTCAATATTGGTAATCCGCATGAGCGGATTGGACGGCGTTTCAATCCAGATCAGCTTGGTATTTGGTTTGATATGCTTCTCGATATTCTCAAGATCGGTCATGTCGATGAAGCTGGATTCAAGCCCCCAACCGGTCATAATTTTATTAACCATCTTCCGGTTCCCCGCATAAACATCTTCCGGGATAATAATATTATCACCCGGATGAAGAGACTGAAGAACGGCCATTCCCGCTGCGATTCCCGACGAAAATGCCGCTGCGGCTTCACCGCCCTCAAGTGTGGCGATCAGATTTTCAAATTGCAGGCGATTTGGGTTTCCAAGCCTTGTGTAGTGAAGATCCGATTCATCCCGTCCCTCTTCGTCTATTTCATAAATGGTACTGGGAGAGATTGGAGGAACAATCGATTTGGAAGGGTTGTGAATATCAAGTCCGGCATGGATGGCTTTCGTTTCAAATCGCATAGAGTTCAGTTTTTTAAATGAAATTAAATTCTCCTTTTGAAGAGGCAAGGGGATGAAAAAATGATTTATTAATGAGTTCAATCAATATCAGAAATAATGATGTTTTTTTACCAGAGAAGCACGAAAATTTAAAATTTATTCCGTGCTTGCCGTGGCAATCAATGAAATTTCTTTTGAAAATAATAAACCATGTATAAAAAAATTGCAGGCCCTTATTCAGAACCTGCAATCCAATAACCACAACCCTCTTGATGAATAGTTATGAAATAGTATCTAAGCAGGCACTTCAACTTCCACAACCGGTATCAGTTTTACTTCCGCCTTGATCGACCGCGTAATCAGGCAGATCTCTTCAGCTTTTTCCAGCAGGCGGTACGCTTTCTTCTCTTTTTCTCCATCACTGATTGTCAAAGTCGCTTTTATTGTCACTTCACTCATTACAAATTTCCCGTTTTCATCACGGCTCATTTTACCTGAGCTGTCGATTTTCAGATCCTCAAACTCAAATTTGGAATACTCCGCAACAGCGGTGAACGATGTGAGAAAGCAGCTGCTAACAGAGGCGGTAAAGAGGTGTTCGGGCGACCAGATGCCTTCTACACCGCCGGGAAATTCAGGAGGGGTGGCGACCTCAATTTCATCATTCAGTTCGGGTGAATTCATAGTGCCAATCCGCCCTTCCTTCCATGTAATGTTTACCGCATAGTTATGCTCTTCATTGCTGCTCATATTCAGCCGTTTTTTGATTGATAATTTGTTCCAGCTGGGGTGCCCGAACCACTCCGGACTGTTGCCAGAGAATCTGTCCGTTTTTGAACAGAATCAGAGTAGGCACTCCGCGCACCTGGTATTTAATGGCTGCCTGTGGATTCTTCTCCGCATCAATCTTAACAATATTGATGTTCTCTCCCAGCCTTTTTTTAAGATCCTGCAGAATCGGTCCCATCATTTTACAGGGTCCGCACCAGTCGGCATAAAAGTCTACCAAGACAGGTGTTTCACCTTTAATGATGTCGTTAAAGCTCATCTGTTTTGTTTCTGTACTCATTTGGATATCTCTTTATAGTTTTGGTAAAATGTTTTCTGCCTTTTGTAAGCAGTGGTTTTTATTTAATCTCTTCGTACTCCACATCTTCAATTTTATCGTCAGCTGCAACTGCCCTGGGGGCGCACTGCCCGGCCATACATCCCGTATTGGTAACAGCCTGAAACAGGAAAAAGATGGAGAGTACGCCCGAAAGTGAGGCACTGTGCATCAGCCAGTTATAACCTAGTACAAGACCAAATGTCAAAGCAACCCAGCGCATCGGATGCCAGTTTGTAAATAACTGTTCAGATAGATTTGAAAACATAAAAGTGTTATTTGTGGTTATTCTCTTTTTATACAGTATAGAGCAGATCAATTATAAATTTCTTACTCGTTAACTGATATATAACCAAGATACCGTACCTGAAAATTAAACTCAGTTACAATTGTTACAGAAGGGTGATTTTATTTCGGCTGAGCCTGACAAGACCGTCATTCTCCATCTGTTTGAGAAGGCGGCTGATGACAACGCGTGCCGTGCCCAGCTCATTACCAAGCTCTTCGTGGGTGATTTGTATGGTTCGTTTACCGCTTACTTCAGCTCTTTTTTTAAGAAAACTGTGGAGGCGCTCATCCATCTTTTTAAAAGCCACCGCATTTACTACATCCAGAAGTTCCTGAAAACGCTGATGATAAATCCGGAAGATATAGTTGATCCACTCCGGATGTTTTTTAGTGAGGATTCCCAGTTTATGAACCGGTAGGAGAAGTATCTCACTGTCTTCGTAGGCGACGGCTTTTAGTTGATTGTTCTCATTGTAGAGTCCGTTCAGAACCGACATGATACAGGTATCTCCCTCTTTTAAATAGTAGAGCAGAAGTTCTTTAAAATCGTCATCGGATTGATAAACCTTAACACTCCCTTTCAATATTATCGGGATGGCGCGAATAGCTGTGTTCTCTTCAAACAGTATTTCTCCCTTTTTGAGAATTTTGAGCTGACCGTATCTCTTCAGGTCGTTTAAAAAATCTTCGGAGGCATCAAACTCAGCGATGCGTTTCAGTTTTTCTATAGATTCAGGATGTTTTAGCATGGGGGAAAGATAACAGGGATTTTGAAGATCAGCCACTTATTTTAATTCTGAAGCGCCCGGGCCTTTTCCTCACATAGCTCTTTCAGTGCAATATTCATCTGCTGAAAACCCTGCTCCGTTTTTTTTAGAAGACCTCCGATAAATGGCACGATTAATCCTGTAAATGATTCGCCGTGTTCAAGTGCCGTGCTGCCGTTTGGCAGCTTGTTGATAACAAAGTAGTGTTCTCCGTCAAACAAACCTTTTATAAAAAGTTTGCCTCTCCATCTGAACTCTTTTTGGTCCTCGTATTTGAGTACACTTGGAGTGAATGTTTTTGGCTTATCAAAATCGGGCGGTTGTAATGTAACAGAGATCGATTCGCCGGCACCGGCGTTGCCTTCAATCTTACGAATAAAAGGATTCCACTCCGGGTACTCCTGAAAATTCATGAGCGCATTCCAAACAATATGGGAGGGTGCGTGGATATGAATAACCGTCTTAATCTCTTTCATAGATGAAATTTGTAAAAATTATACAAGGGTTGTAACAAAGAGTTACGTTTAGAATCGATTGTTGTTGCAGTTCGTTCACATTTTGATTGCACGTTTTAACAAATCTCCTCAGAATTTATCGCTGAAAAGTATATTTTTACGGCATTACTTTAATACTTTAACCACTCAACTTTTTTTCAACTTTAATAGCTCAAACAATCAGCAGATAATGCAAGTATATTTAAATGGAGAATTTTTAGATCAAAAAGAGGCGGCAGTTTCAGTTGCAGATCGCGGATTTGTATTTGGCGATGGAGTCTATGAAGTAACCCGCGTTGTCAACGGTAAATTTTTCCAGGAAGAGGAGCACCTGGTCAGGCTGGATGAAGGGCTGAAAGGGTTGAAAATCAATCTGGATGAGAAAATAAGAGACTCGATTCCGGACATTAGCCGTGATTTGATCAAGCGAAACGGTCTTACAGAAGGGGAGGCGACTGTATACCTCCAAGTAACACGCGGAGCTGCATTTCCCCGAACGCATACGTTCCCTGATCCGGAAGTGCCGGCGACTGTTTATCTGTCCTCAGGACCATTTAAACCTCACAAGGAGCTTCATGAAAAAGGTGTTGAGGTGATTACGGTACCGGATGTGCGATGGACCCGGTGTAATTTAAAGACGGTGAATCTATTACCGAATACGCTGGCCCGGCAGCAGGCCAGGGATGCGGGTGCAAACAGTGCGGTAATGATTCGGGATGGAGTGATAACGGAGAGTCCGAATGCCAATATTTTTGCAGCAAAAGGTGGATCGCTCTATACATTTCCGGCCTCAAATTATATTCTCAACGGTATCACACGTCGTGTTGTGATCGATATTGCAAATTCTCTTAATATCCCAATCATTACTGAACCGGTACGTCAGGATGATCTTTACGATCTGGATGAGCTCTTTTTTACCGGAACCACAACGGACATTCAGCCGATTGTAAAAGTGGACGGACAAAATCTTGGAAAAGGTGAACCCGGCGAGATCGTGCGCTCTATTCAAAAAGAGTATAACAAGAGACTCTACGGCTGAAACTGAATACTCTTTTAATTCAGGAATTACTGAACTCATTGCTGAGTAAGAGGTTATAAAGAGATAGATTCAATTGTTGTATGATGGTCCCGTTTACAAAGTAAGTTTATCTATAAGCCGGTTTTAAAATTGGAGTAGTACAGATCCCCACAAGGTTTAAGAACTGTGCTCTAACTCCTCAATACTCCATAGGGAGTTCCCCTATTTCTGTGGATATGTTTTCTCGTTATCCTGTTTGTAGAACAAAACAACAACAGGAATTACAAACCCCAAGACGATGAAAGCAATTAATAAATATCCCCAAACAACTGAAGATCTTAAAACAAACCTGATGCCTGAGGAGTTGGCTTATTTTGAAGCCATCATTTTAAGAAAGCGAGAAGAGACCCAGGAAGAGCTTGAATATTTACAGAGTCAGATAGAGGATATTCGTTCATCAGATGATGATGACGCATCTTCACTAACACATCATATGGGAGATCTGGGCAGCAGAGAGGAGAGTCTTGATTTAACGTACAGGCTGATCCAGAGAAATCGAAAATACATCAATGAGCTGAACAGGGCATTGGTACGAATCGAAAATGGTACTTACGGAATATGCCGGGCTACAGGAAAGCCAATCGAGAAGGGACGCCTTGAGTTCGCACCTCATACAAGATATAGTATAGACGCTAAGAAAAGTGGATTAGATAAGAAGAGACCTGCTTTTGCGTAAGGAAGAATAGAGAGATATGTGCCCGGTTAGGGGTTCCGGGTACAAAAGAAAAAAGCCCGTTCTGAAAAATCAGAACGGGCTTTATTATTTTCGAAACGAATAAGTTGCTTATTCGTAAGTAAGGCTGTTTACATCAACAGCGCTAAGTCCCTTAGGAGTCTCTTCAACGTCAAACTCTACCTCTTCTCCGTCTTCCAAACCTTGGTTAGGAGCTAGGTTGTTTACATTGTTTCTGTGTACGAAAATATCTTTGCTTCCGTCGTTAGGCTTGATAAATCCAAATCCTTTTTCGGCATCAAACCACTTAACTGTTCCTTGTTGTGTCATTGTATTGTATTGGTGTTATTAGTCACCCAATAAAGGGTATTTCAGAAGAGTAGAGTTGAATTAACGCGTCAGTCTCAAGAAAGGCTTACCGGGTGTTGTTATATTGTGTTCTCTATTATAAGGGTTTTGTTATCCAATGTCTATTTTCTGAGAAAATCTTTTTTTTAATTGAGGGAAGACTCTGTTAAGCCTTCCCTCTAATGATTGATCAACCTGTACTCTGCATAGCAGCGGCAACCCCGTTGATACTCAAAAATATCAGCTGTTTGAGTTCCTGAAGCTCCTCTTCACTGTCAGCTTGATCTCTTCGGTTAAGCAATTCAACCTGAATCAGATTGAGCGGATAGGTGAAAATATTTCGGAAAACGATGGAGTTTTGTATCACTTTTCGGCTATCGAGTATATCATCCTGTTCTGTAATTTTCAGAATGATGTCTCGGGATTTTTCAAAGTCCCCTATGATACGGTCGTGGAGACGCTTATCGGATCTCTCACTATACATTTTTGATGTGAGTGGATGTGTTCGCGCCATTTCCCGTTGTGCATTATCCACGATGGTGCCAAAGAAACTCCACTCTTTATACCATCTTTTCATAAGATCAATTGTCTCAGGCTTTTCCTCCAGCAGGGCAGATAGTGCGGTGCCTAAACCGTACCAGCCCGGTACGTTGTATCGAACCTGAGTCCAGCCGAAGACCCAGGGGATAGCCCTCAGGTTCTCGAACTGAAGTCCTTGATCTCCGCCTCTGGAAACAGGGCGGGATGCAATGGGCAGATTTCCGATATGTTCAACCGGTGTGATTGTTTTGAACCATGGCCAGAACTCATCGTCGTCGATTAACTGCCTGTAGGCTTTCATCGATCCATTTGCAATGCTGTTCATCAGGGTTTCTGTTTCGTCACCTTCAACAATAGGCTTTTGGCCCTGACCGGCTGTAACACGGGCTACCGCGTTCACAATCTGCTCCAGATGCCGCCGTGCAATTTCCGGAAGGGAGTAGCGGAAGGATATAATCTCGCCCTGCTCGGTAAATCTTATTCGGCCATTGTTACTGATGGAGGGCAGTCCCAGAATGGCCCGGTTTGACCGACCGCCACCTCGACCGACGGATCCGCCCCGTCCGTGGAAAAGCCGGAAGTCTACATCCAGATCACGAAGAACTTCACCAAGTTTAAGCTGAGCCTTTTGCAGGGCCCAGTTGGCCATCCAGTAGCCGCCATCTTTATTACTGTCGGAATAGCCAAGCATGATCTCCTGGAAGTTATCTCTCGCCGCAACCTGTTTTTTGTAGATCGGATGAGTTAAGATTTTCTCCATCTGCCCGGCACTCATGTCCAGATCCTCGATGGTTTCAAAAAGAGGAACAACATCAATATCGCTGGTTACTTTCCCTTTTTTCATATTCCAGAGACCGGTCTCCTTGGCCAGCAGAATCACTTCAAGCATATCGCTAACGCCGTGCGTCATACTGATGATATAGCACCCAAAGGCGTTTTCATCCAGTTCTTTTAGTGTTCTAATGAGCCGGAAAACGTTCAGTATCTCCTCGGTAGGTTCGCTCAATTTGGCATTTACCGGAGAGAGCGGGCGAGGATTTCGAAGTTCAGAAACCAGAAGCTCTACTTTTTCTGATTCATCAAGCTCCTCATATTTAGAATGGACATTTGCCGCCGACAACAGTTCACTAACGGCACTTTCGTGGCGTCCGCTGTGCTGACGAATGTCGAGTGCTGCCATGTGAAAACCGAAAGTTTTCGCTCGTATCATAAGATCATTGAATTCTCCAAACCGAGCAACATCTTCCAATCCGGCCTCTTTCAGTGAATCGGCGATTAACTCTAAATCTTCAACAAATTCAGATGCTCTGTACGTTGCTGAATCCAGAACCTCTTGCTCAGGCTGATCCAATGCGTCCAGCATATTTTGCAGCCTGTGCATAATATGGGTGACCTTTCTTCGGAAGGGTTCATTTTTGTAGGGCCGTTTATACTGTTCACTTAACGGTACCTCTTTTTCATCTTTTTTCAGCGATTTTGTGAGCTTCTCGGGTATCTCAACAAAGTTTTTAGATACAGATAAATATCGGCGAATCATCCTGAGGTCTCTCAGGTATAGCTTAAACGCCACACGCCTGTGGTAAGTCAATGTTTTCCATGTAACATCTCGGGTAACATTGGGGTTACCATCCCTGTCACTTCCAATCCATGATCTATATTTTAATACGATCGGAATATCCGGTGTTTTGTTATACTGCTGTGAAAATGCTGAACGGATGTCATCATAAAGGCGGGGAACGGTATCCCATATGGTATTGGAGAAGAAAAAGAGGCCGTTTTCCACTTCATCCTCTACGGTTAAGCGTTCAGGCCGCACTTCATCTGTGGAAATGAGGAGAGCAATTTCGTTAACAACCTGATGGAGATGAGCATCTCTTTCGTTTGGAGTTAAATGCTCACTCTTCAGAAGGTCAATCTTTGACGTGATACCCTCTTGCTTGTACAGTACGCTTCTTCGACGTGCTTCCGTTGGGTGAGCGGTAACCGTGGGCTGAATATCCAGCTTTTGAAAAAGATCCAATGCCTCTTCGTAGCTGATATCATTTTCCTTAAAGTATTTTAAAGCATCGGCAATACTTTCGGGACGCGGGTTATCAACGTCGATATTTTTAGATCTCTCACGGTTGATTCGAATAATTTCGTGCTGTTCAAGTGAGTTTACAAGGTGGAAAAATATTGTAGTGAGACGCAGCAGATCCCGGATTTCATCGTTGGTAAGATTGCTGATTGTTTCTACCAGCTCTTTATTTTTAGAACCACCTTTATCATTTAAAATAGTTGCGGCCCGATCCGGCAAATCTGCCGATAATTTCCGGAGAGACTCTTTCTCATTATGAACCAAATAATCCTCCAGAAGTGCTGTTAAGGAGGTCAGTTTTTTGGTTAACGGTTCACTGATATTAGATTTTTTAGCGTAGTGCTCAATGGTTTCTTCCCACTTCATATATAGTCCTAACTTAAGTTATGATGAAATGCTGACTAACTATTATATGCCAAAACACTCTTCAATCAGCTTTCTGATGAGAGAGCGGTTTACGCAATATCAGTAAGTACAACAATAAAAAATTAATGTACAGTCCGGGTAAATTAAGACGATCGGACTGATTTCACTTATGTTAGGTAGACGATCGAAAAGAACAATACTGTAAGTATGATAAAACTAAGAACCACTTCCATAGCCGGGCTGTAACTGTCTGCTCTGTTCTTTTTATCCGTAAACGGATTGAGCCAAACCATGGGGTTATCAAATTTTCTGGACAAAAATCCGGCTGTTGAAAGAATACCCTCTTCAACCCGGTCGTAAAATTTATCAACACCGGTTACAAATGCTGTTCTTGTAGCCGGAGCAGCTTTTCTATAGAACCAGTCTAAGTCTAATACCAGTACAAGTTTTCCTTTCAGTTTCTCTCTGAAGAACCAGAATACTACAAATGTACCCAGTGATATCTGCATAATTTCTACAAAGTGATAGATAGTATATGGGTTGTAGTCCATCTCGAACGGCAGATAAACGTACAACGCATTTGGAAAAACACCATAAAAGATGCAGAGGAATGCAGACATTCCCATTGCAATGTACATGTTTCCAGGAATCGGTTTCGGATCAATATTGTTTCCTGCATCGTAGACCCATGTGAAGTAGGGTAGCTTAAGACCGACACTTAGAAATGTACCGACTCCGGCCAGCAGCATCAGAAGCATGACACCTTCGTACCCCGCATATCCGGCGCCATCGATGATGAGGCCCTTGCTTATAAATCCTGCAAATAGCGGAAGGCCTGAAATGGAGAATCCGCCAACTACATAGAGGGCAAACACCCACTTCATTTTTTTCCCAAGGCCGCCAAGTTCGGCCAGGCGTGATGAGCCGGCTGCATACATTACG
>SL_7KL_010_BRINEDRAFT_10000157_pt1 | contig 30445 bp, 19 predicted proteins | sample SodLak_010_BRINE_FD_10663 | JGI IMG/M metagenome (IMG submission 10663)
GTGCAGGGCAACCACTACGGCTTCGAGCCGACCATCGCCCCCGAGGTCGTGGAGGTCATGGAGCGTCACGGGTTCGCATGGGGCGGGCGGTGGCCCGTGCCCGACGGTATGCACTTCGAGCTCGTGCCGGACCATCCACTGCCTGGCCGCATCCACGGCTGAGGGCTGACGGCTGCCCGCCGCACCCCGCACCCCGCACCGCACCCCGCACCGAGGCCCGCCGCCGACTAGCGCGGCCGCGCGGCTGCCAGTGCCGCGGCGACCTGCTGTGCGAGATCGTGGTCGGGCAGGTCGTCGAGCAGCACCGGCAGTGGGATACTCCAGTTCTCCGGCCGCTCCGAGCTGTTGGTGCCGGGGACGTTGATCCGGTGGGTGGTGCCGAGCGCATCCTCGAGCTGGGCGACGACCACATCGCAGCCTGCACCACCGAGCAGGCGGGCCGCGGCGACGCACGCATCCGCCACCTCGGCATCCGGGTCGACATCGGCGCGGGCGGCCAGGTCACCGCGCATGCGCTCGACCCGCTCAGCGTCGACGTGTGCGCCGACCTCGCGGAGCACCTCGAGCTCTGCCCGGGTCCACAACCCACCGATCGAGGGCAGATCGTGGGTGGAGACCGAACCGAGGCCGTACCGGTCCCACTGCGCCGGCTCCTGGTCCTCGAACCACAGGACGCGGTAGCGCAGCATCCCCCGGCCCACCAGGTCCTCGCGCACGCCGTCCATCACCGTGCCGAGGTCCTCACCCACCACGTAGGCACCCGCGCGGTGGGCCTCCAACGCCAGGATGTCGAGCAGCGCCGCCCGGTCCTGGGAGACGTAGGTGCCGGCGGTCGGACCCGCCGGTGGGATCCAGAACAACCGGAACAGCCCCAGCACGTGGTCGATCCGCAGGGCGGCGGCGTGCCGGAAGGCGGAGCGCAGCGTCTCCACGATGGGGCGGTAGGCGACCTCGCGCAGCTTCCACGGCACGAAGGCCGGGACCAGCCAGTCCTGCCCGTCGGGCCCGAGCTCATCGGGAGGCGCGCCCACGGTGGTATCGGTGGCCAGCACGTCCTGCCACTCCCACGCGTCCGCACCCTCCGGGTCGACGCCGATCGGCAGGTCGCGCATCAGCGGTGCGGCCGCACCGGCGGCACGCAGCTGCTCGTCCAGCAGCCACTGCAACCAGGTGTGGAACCGCACGCGCTCGGCGTGCTCCCGTGCGACCTCGGCCACGGCCGGTCCCAAGGGGTCACGCAGCTCCTCCGGCCAGCCGTGGAAACCGCTGCCGTGGAGCTCGCTGAGGGTCTCGAAGGTCGCGAACCGCTGCAGCGCCGCACCCTGTTCGGCCACGAAGGCCGCGAAGCCGGGATCGGCCTCCTCACGGCCGCGCTGCTCCCACAGCTGCTCGAGCACCGCCAGCTTGGCGTCGATCACCCGGGAGCGGTCGATGCGACGGCCGTCACCCTGGGCCAACGCACGCAAGCGGGCGAGTTCGGCGGCGGGCAGGGCCTCGACACCCTCGAGGCGGTCGACGGCGAGGTAGAGCGGGTCACGGAACCGGCGCGAGGAGGGGAAGTAGGGGCTCTCCTCGCGGTCGGGCTCGTGCACCACTGCGTCCATGGGGTTGACCAGCAGGGTGCGGGCGCCCACCTCCTTGGACCATGACGCCAGGACCCGCAGGTCATCGAGGTCGCCGACGCCCCAGCTGCGCCGCGAGCGCACGCTGTACAGCTGCACCGCCCAGCCCCAGATGCGTTCCGGATGGCGCGGAGCCCGACCGGGGCTCGAGATGATCGTGGTGGTGATGCCGTCATCACGGTGCAGTTGGTGGTAGCCCAGGGGCAGGTCGGCCGGCAGGGGGCCGTCCACCCGGATACGGCTGCCGTCCTCGTAGACCAGTTCCCCGGCAGGGACCCACCCGCCGCGGTGCGGACCGGTCACCAACACCGCGTCACGCCCGTCGGGGACCGGGGCGCCGGGAGCGACATCCATCGCGTCCAGCAACTGCGCCGCGGCGTCCTCGCTGAGGTCGTAGCGGTTGCCGAAGGCGTCGTAGTACGAGGTCCAGATGCCGAGTGCTTCGAGCTGTGCGTGATCCACGGCTCACTCCTTGACGTACAGCGCGACGGGGAACCCGGCGAGCAGATCGGTCACCGGCTGCGGACCACCCGTCACCCGCCGGCCGGCGAGGACATCGTGATAGCTGCCGTCGGGCAGGGTCAGGGTGGTGTCGCCGAGGTCGAGGGCGCCGGGCGGCCCGGCAAGCTGACCGCTGCGACAGGGGACCACCGCGACGACACCGTCGCCGCGCACGCACGCCCACACCGCGTGGGCATCGCGACCCCGGGCCCACAGGGGGGCGTAGCTCGCCCCCGGGCCGAGCAGGTCCGGCCGATCGCGTCGCAGTCGCAGGCTCTGGCGTGTGACCCACAGCTTGGCCAGACCCGCCCCTCCGGCGACGTCCGCGGCGTCGGCCAGGAGCCGGGCGGACACGCCGGGACCCGGTGACTGCTCGCGGAGCCCGTCGGTGAGCGCCGTGATCGCCGCGTGGTCCACGGGGCGGCGGTTGTCCGGGTCCACCAGTGAGCGGTCCCACACCTCGGTGCCCTGGTAGGTATCCGGCACGCCGGGCCCGGTGAGCTTGGTCAGGGTCATGGCCAGCGAGGTGACCACCGCCGGGGCGGTGAGCTCGGCGACGGCGTCCTCGATGGCGCCGATCAGTGCCGGCTCGGTGGTCAGTACCTCGGCATAGCGCGTGAGTGCGGCCTCGTAGGCGGTGTCGGGGGTGAGCCAGTTGGTGGCTTCCTTGCCCTCACGCGCGGCCTTCAGCAGGTACTCGGCCAGTCGCGCCGGACCGATCGGCCAGGTACCGACCGCCGTCTGCCAGGCGAGGTGCTCGTGGACGGGCAGCGGCCACGTCCCGCTGCCATCGCCGGACGGCGACTGGGCGGTCGCCGCCAGCGCCTGGAGTCGGTCCGCGGTGGCGACCCACCAGCCCGGTCGCTGTGCCAGCACCGCCAGCCGCGCGCGCACGTCCTCACTGCGCTTGGTGTCGTGGGTGGAGGACAGACGCATCGTGGCGGGGCGGTGGTCGGCAACCTCGACGTGCAGACCGTGGAGCTCGGCGACGGAGGCACCGACCTCACCAGGATCGGAGCCCACCTCGTTGACGGCGGTGAAGCGCAGGTCCCGGTACAGGACCGTGTCCTCGAACCCCTTGGCGATGGCCGGTCCCGTCAGCTGCTGGAACGCGGTGACGAAGGCCACGGCGGGTGCGTCCTCACGGGAACGGAGCAGCAGCGCGGCGATCGCCTCGAGGGCGTCGGCGTGCTGTGGTGCGCGGGCCCTCGCCCGGGCCAGGGCGTGGTCGACCAGCGCCCGGTCGCGGGCATCCACGGGCGCCAGGCCGGGACGCAGGTAGGTGCGGTAGACGGGCCACACCACCACCAGCTCGGCGAGCGCCGCCTGGAGCGCGGCCACGGGCCGGTCCAGGGCACTCGCCGCCAGGGTGGCGACCCGCTCCTGCTCACTGCCGAACAGGGTCGCGAGTGCGGTGCGCTTGGCGTCGTCGACCAGTTCCTCACGGTGGAGCACCTGGCCCGTGAGGCGGGCCTGGAGCTCATCGAGGATCGGTCCCGCGGCGGGGTCGAGGTGCACGCCGAGCATCGGCGCAGCGAGCTCGTAGCCGACGGTGCCGGCCACGGGCCACTCGTCGCGGAACCGCTCGCCGTGCTCGAGGATCTTCTCCACCACGAGGTAGGCATCGCTGCCCACCGCGGCACGCAGGTCGTCGAGGTAGCCCACCGGGTCGGCCAGGCCGTCGGGGTGGTCGATGCGCAGCCCGTCGAGGGTGCCGTCGGCGATCAGGGGGAGCACGGCGGCGTGGACGTCGGCGAAGACCTCGGGGTCCTCGACGCGCACGGCACCGAGGGTGTCGACGTCGAAGAACCGGCGGTAGTCGAGCTCTGCGTTGGCACGGCGCCAGTAGCCGAGCCGGTAGTACTGACGGTCGAGGACCTCGCGCAGTCGTGCGCGGTCCTCACGGCAGGCAGGTGGCGATGGTCGCCTCCACGGCCCCAGGGTCGAGCCCCGCGGCCTCCAGGCTCCCCGCTGCCAGGGGCCAGGCATGGTCGTAGTAGACGACCCGCCAGGCCGGTGTACGGCCGTCGTCGACGCAGGCGAGCTGCAACGCGTCGCCGGCCAGCGCCGCATCGAGCGGCTCCCCGAGCTCCGGCAGCAGCAGCGTCGGCTGCGCGTGGGCACCCGGCTGCCAGTGGATATCGAGGTGGCGGCCGTAGCGCCCCTCGGGGCCGTGGGCCAGCACGTCCCACCACCACGGGTTGGCGGGGCTGACCAGGCCGACGTGGTTGGGGACGATGTCGAGGATGAGCCCGAGCCCGGCGGCCTGGGCGGTCACCGCGAGTGCCCGCAGCCCCTCCTCGCCCCCGAAGCTCGCCCGGATCCGTGAGGGATCGATCACGTCGTAGCCGTGGGTCGAACCCGGCACGGCCTCGAGCGCGGGTGAGAGGTACAGGTGGCTGATGCCGAGGTCCGAGAGGCGCGCAACCAGCTGCTGCGCGTCGGCGAAGGTGAAGCCGTCGTGCAACTGCACCCGGTAGGTCGCCCGGACCGGCCGCTGCGGCGGCCCGGATCCGGGTGGCGGCGCAGCTGCCCCCGGCTGGCCGGCAGCCGCAGGGACCCCGCTACTCATCGTTTCCCCTGGCTGGACCCCGACGGCGGTGTGCGGTCCTCAGCGTCCTCGGCGGCGGCCTCTTCGGCGGCGTCCGCGTCGTGGTTGGCGTCCGCGGCACGATCCGCGGCCCGCTGCTCGATCTCCGCCCGCTCGAGGCCGGCCCGGTCCTCGCGCAGGAGGACGAAGCCGCGCGAGGGCACCTCGCGCTGATCGCCGAGCGCCACCTCCTCGCGGACATCGTCCGGGGCACGCAGTCGGCGTTCATCGGTGTCGAGCACCACGACGAAGCCGGCACGTGGCCCTTCGGAAGGGATCGTGAAGGTCATGGGCTCGTAGTGGGCGTTGATGAGCAGCAGGAAGGCGTCGTCCTCGACCAGCGAACCGCGCTCGTCAGCGCTCGCCAGGCCGGAACCGTTGAGGAAGATCTGCAGGGACTTGGCGAACCCGGTCTCCCAGTGCTCGTCGGACATCAGCTCACCGTCGGGTGTCAGCCACGCGATATCGCTGAAGCGCTCACCGCGGACGGCCCGGCCCTCGAAGAAGCGCTTGCGGCGGAACACCGGGTGCTGGTTGCGCAGCTCGATCAGATCCTGGGTCCAGGCCAGCAGATCGTGGTCCATCTCCGCCCAGTCGAACCAGGAGATCTCGTTGTCCTGGGCGTAGCCGTTGTTGTTGCCGCCCTGGGTCCGGCCGATCTCATCGCCGCCGAGCAGCATCGGCACCCCCTGACTGAGCAGCAGGGTGGTCAGCAGGTTGCGCTGCTGGCGGGCCCGCAGCTGCAGTACCGCAGGGTCGGTGGTCGGGCCCTCGACCCCGCAGTTCCAGGAACGGTTGTCGTCGGTGCCGTCCTGGTTGTCCTCACCGTTGGCCTCGTTGTGCTTGTCGTTGTAGGAGACCAGATCCTGCAGGGTGAAGCCGTCGTGGGCGGTGACGAAGTTGATCGAGGCGCTCGGTCGGCGGCGGTCCGACTGGTAGAGGTCGCTGGAGCCGGTGAAGCGGGCGGCGAACTCCGGGATGGTCTCATCCACCCCCCGCCAGAAGTCGCGCACGGTGTCGCGGTAGTCGCCGTTCCACTCCGACCACAACGGCGGGAAGTTGCCGACCTGGTAGCCGCCCTCCCCGATGTCCCAGGGCTCGGCGATCAGCTTGACCTGGCTGATGACCGGGTCCTGCTGGATCACCTCGAAGAAGGTGGACAGGCGGTCCACGTCGTGCAGTTCCCGCGCCAGGGTGGAGGCCAGGTCGAAGCGGAACCCGTCGACGTGCATGTCCTCGACCCAGTACCTGAGGCTGTCCATGATCAGCTGCAGCACGTGGGGGTGGCGCATGTTCATGGAGTTGCCCGTGCCGGTGTAGTCCATGTAGTAGCGGGGGTCGTCGTCCATCAACCGGTAGTAGGCCTGGTTGTCGAAGCCTTTCAGGCTCAGCGTCGGCCCCAGGTGGTTGCCCTCGGCGGTGTGGTTGTAGACGACGTCGAGGATGACCTCGATGCCCGCTTCGTGCAGGGTGCGGACCATGCGCTTGAACTCCGGCACGACCCGCTCGGCTTCGACCGAGGCGTACTCGTTGTGGGGCGCGAGGAAGGCGATGGTGTTGTAGCCCCAGTAGTCGCTGAGCCCCTGCTCGACGAGGTGGTGCTCGTGGATGAAGCGGTGGACCGGCAGCAGCTCGATCGCGGTCACACCGAGGTCGACGAGGTGCTGGACGACGGCGGGGTGCGCGAGCCCGGAGTAGGTCCCACGCTGATGGTCGGGCACAGCCGGGTGGCGCATCGTCAGGCCCTTGACGTGGGCCTCGTAGATCACGGTCTCGTGCATCGGGGTCCGGGGGGCTGCGTCGTTGCCCCAGTCGAAGAAGGGCTGGGTGACCACGCCACGGGGGACGTGGCGCGCGGAGTTCTTGGTGTTCATCGGCCCGTCGGGGTTGCCGAAGCGGTAGCCGAAGATCGCCTCGTCCCAGTTGAGATCACCGACGACCGTCTTGGCGTAGGGGTCGAGGAGCAGCTTGTGGGGGTTGCAGCGCAGACCGCGGCGGGGGTCGTAGGGCCCGTGCACCCGGAAGCCGTAGCGGGTTCCCGGGGCGACATCGGGGGCATAGCCGTGCCACACGAAGCCGCTGACCTCCGGCAGGGGGATGCGCTCCTCGCGGGTCTTGGTGTGGAAGATGCACAGTTCCACCTTCTCCGCCACCTCGGAGAACACGGAGAAGTTGGTGCCGAAGCCATCGAAGGTGGCACCCAGGGGGTAGGCCCGTCCGGGCCACAGCTCCGTGCTCATGCGTCGTCCCTCTCGATCGTGCCCCCAGCGACGAGCACGCGCACGCTGCGTGGGGCCAGTGGGACCACCAGCGAGGTGGTGGCCGACGACGCGTGCTGGCGCGGCGGCCCCGCCGGGTCCACCCCACCATGATGCCGTGCCGCGGTGGAGAAGCGCTCGTCCCAGTGGCCGGGCGCGTGCGCCAACGCCACCTCGACCTCGCGGTCGTCGGCGTTGATGGCGATCACCACCGCACCCAGGGGTCCACTGCGGTGCAGCCCGATCGCCTGGGCGCCGGGCACCAGGGTCGCGTCGACGTCGTGTCCGGCGGGATCGTGGAGCACCGGCAAGGCACGGCGCAGGGCGATGAGCTCGCGGTACAGCGCGAACATCTCCTGGTGCGCGCCCCCGTCATGGGCGAGGTCGAGGTCGAGGGTCGAGCGGGTGAAGGTCTCCTCCGACTGCGGGTCCGGGGCCTCACCCTGCCACGCGAAGGTGGCGAACTCCTCGCGGCGTCCCGTCCGCACGGCCTCCACCAGGTCCAGGTCGGTATGGGAGACGAAGTACTGGAAGGGCGCCGGCTCGGCGTACTCCTCGCCCATCCACAGCATCGGCACATAGGGCGCGGTCAGCAGTGTGGCGGCCGCCACCTCGAGCCCTGCTCGGTCGGTCAACGCGGTGAGCCGCTCCCCCAGCATCCGGTTGCCGACCTGATCGTGGTTCTGCACGCACACCACGAACCGGTCGTAGGGCACGTCGCGGCCGGGCCGCCCGACGGTGCGCTGGCGGTGCTCGGAGTACCGGCCGGCGTGCAGGTAGCGGTCCCGCAGCATCGGGACCAGGTCGGCCAGGCCGTCGTGGTCGACGTAGTAGCCGTCGCGCTCACCGGTCAGCGCCACGTGGACGGCGTGGTGGAAGTCGTCGGCCCACTGGGCGTCCATGCCGTACCCGCCGGCGGCCACGTCGCGCACCAGCCGCGGGTCGCACAGATCGGACTCGGCGATGACGTGGACGGGCTTGCCGAGCCGCTCGCCCTCACGCTTGACCGCGGTGGTGAACTCCTCCAACAGGTGCACCGCCGAGGTGTCCACGATCCCGTGCACCGCGTCGAGCCGGAAGCCGTCGAGGTGGAGCTCACGCACGCAGGCGATGCCGTGCTCCACCACGAAGCGGCGCACGGCGTCGGCGTGCTCTGCGTCGGTGTTGAGCCCCGGCCCCCAGGGGGTCCCGCGCTGCTCGGTCAGGTAGGGGCCGAAGTCGTCGAGGTGGTTGCCCTCGGGACCGACGTGGTTGTAGACCACGTCCAACCACACCGCGAGCCCCCGGGCGTGGGCGGCGTCCACCAGCCGGCGCAGGCCCTCCGGGCCGCCGTAGGAGTCCTGCACCGCGAAGGGCAGCACCCCGTCGTAGCCCCAGTTGCGCCCTCCGGAGAACTGCCACACCGGCAGCAGCTCGATCGTGGTGATCCCGAGCTCCACGAGGTGATCGAGCCGGTCCACCACCGCGTCGAAGGTGCCTGCGGGCGTGAAGGTGCCGACGTGGAGTTCGTAGACCACCTGCTCGTGCAGCGGTGGTGCGCGGAAGCCCGCGTCGGTCCAGGCGAAGTCCTGCCAGGGATCGATGGCCGAGGGACCGAGTGGCCCCTCGGGTTGGAAACGCGACGCCGGGTCTGCCCGGTCGAGGGAGCTGCCGTCGGCGGCGTGGAGGCGGTAGCGGTACCGGGTGCCGGGTGCCACATCGGTGAGCGTGCCGGCGAAGTAGCCACGGCGCCCGGCCGCCAGTGGCACCACACGGGCCTCGCCCTCGGGGTCGAGGACCACCTCGACGCCGTGGGCGCGTGGTGCCCACACCACTGCCTGTGCGCGGGCGTCGCCCAGCCAGCGCACCCCGAGCCCGGGGGGACTGCCCGGTGCGGTCATGCTCGGGTCGAGCACACCGGCGCCGTCAGCACCTCCCGCGTCCGCAGCGGCCGGATCATCCGCAGGCACACCGAGCACGTGGCTCGGCAAGGGCGGCGGTGTGGGCGGGGTCGCGCTCACGGGAGGGCCTTCGGGTCGGGGTTGGCTACAGCAGCTGGGTGGCTCCACCAGCGATGCGTGGGACGGGAGACGGTGGGGGCACTTCGGCGGCAGCTCCACGACGACCGCTACCGCGACATCGTGCGCGCTCGGGGGGGACCGCGCGGGGGCACGTCCGGGCGCCCACCGCGGTCAGGTGCCGACCTCGGCGGCGAGCCCGGTGGTGGGGATGGCGACGTCCAGCGCCACGGCAGCCCGGGTCAGCTCCTCGAGCCAGCGCGTCGCCGCGGCATCTCCGGCGCTGGCCCGCCGGGCCAGTCCGACGTGGTGCTCGGTGACCAGCCGCCACAGCACGTCCTGTGCGGGGGTGAGATCGACCTCGAAGGGGACGAGGTCCACCACCTCGATCAGATCCCTCACCCGCTGCAGGGTCCCTGCATGGCGCGGCTCGAAGGTCGTCATCGGGTCCGACCCACCCGACAGCAGCTCGGCGATGCGGCCGGCGATGCGGGCGACGGACGTCGACAGGGTGTGGGCGAGGCCATCGCTGTCGAGCTCCGCACCGAAGCGCTGCGCTTCGATGAGCAGGTCCTCCACCCGGGAGGGGTCGGGGCCGCTGGTACCGAGCTGCGAGGACAACTCAGCGTTGAGCACCACCTCGGCGGCGCTGCGCAGCGCGGCGGGCATATCCGCGTCCAGCTCCGCGAGGTAGCGCATCAGCGGCGCCCGACCCCGGAAGATGCCCCGGTAGGAGGCTTCCACCTCCTCCATCGTCGCCGACAGCACGCGGTCGAGGATGCGCTGCTGCTGGTCCCGGAACAGATCGCGCAGGGTGTAGGGCTCACCGGGGAACACCCGGTCGATGGTGCGGATCACCGCGGGGAAGTCCGCGGTCTGGAAGTGGTGGGCGAGCTCCTCGCGCAACGCGGTGGCATCGGCCTCGGCGCCACGGGGACGGACCCCGCAGACGAAGCTGTGGTCACCGAGGTGGAGGACGGCGTACTCGAAGGTGGCCTCGTCGGTGGTCACCAGGGAGGTGACGGTCAGCTTGCCGACCCCGAGCTGGGCACGGCCGGCCCGGCCACGATCCTCGTCCGCACGCAGCACCTCGAAGGCGCCGATGCGCTCCGCCTGACCGTAGCTCTCCGACAGGCTGGAGATGGCGAAGTGCGCCGTGACGTGCTGGAGGCCGATGACCCCGGGGCGCACCATCTGCTCGTAGATCCCCCGCCCGTCGACGTAGCGCGCATCGTTGGACTCCGCACGGGCCAACTGCGCGACGAACCGCTCCTCGAGCCCATCACCGATGCCGAGGTCCTCCGCCAACTGGATGGCGCGGGCGGCGTAGCGCAGCACCTGGACGGGCTCGGGACGGGAGATCTCCTCGAAGAACCACCCACAGCTGGTGAACATCAGCATCGCGTGCCGCTGCAGTTCGAGCAGCTTGAGGACCCGTGCGGTCTCCGCCGCATCGAGGCTGTGCCGGCCGTGCGCCTCCAGGAACCGCCCGGTGGCACCGGTGCGGTCGAGGATGACCTCGATGTAGTCGTCCCGGGCCGCCCAGGGGTCGGTGAGCAGCGCGCGAGCAGCGTCCTCGTAGCGGGTGGCGAGCTCCGTGCCGAGCTCGTCGAGAGCGACCCGAAGGGGGGCACGCCAGCGCTGGTGCCCACCCGACTCGCTGGCGCAACCGCAGTCCGAGCGCCACCGCTCCACCCCGTGGGCACAGCTCCAGGAGCTCTTCTGCACCACCTCCGCCTGGTGGGTGGGTGGGTGCGTGGCCAGGTAGGCCGCGTAGTTGGTGAGCTCGACGTCGTCGCGGGCGTCGAGCCGATCGAGGGCGGCGGCCAGCGCCATCTCCCCGTGATGGTGGTGATGGCCGTAGGACTCACCGTCGGTGGCGATGTTGACGAGCTGTGCGCCGCTGCGACCGTTGAAGCCCTGCAGCAGCCGGTCGGCGAACCGCCGACCATCGATCAGCAGCCCCTCGAAGGCCACCCCCTGGGAGAGGGGACCGTCGTAGAAGAACACATCGATCGACCTGCCCGAGGCCAGCTCGACCCGGTAGGGCATCGTGGGATCGACGCGCCCCCCGCTGACGTCCTGCCAGGCGTCGCCGCCGATGGGCCTGACGCGTGCCGCCTGGTAGGGAGACAGCACCGTGAAGCGCACCCCTTCGTCCGCCAAGAGCTCCAGTGTCGCGTCGTCGACGGCGGTCTCCGCCAGCCACATGCCTTCGGGGACCCGGCCGAACCGCGCGGTGAAGTCGCGCACCCCCCACACGATCTGTGTCCTGGCGTCACGCGGGTTGGCCAGGGGCATGATGGCGTGGTTGTAGACCTGCGCCATGGCCGAACCGTGGCCGAACCGTTCACGGCTGAGCTGGTCCGCGGCCAGCACCGCGACGTAGGTCCCCGGCGCGAAGGCCTCCATCCACGACAGCAGGGTGGGCCCGAGGTTGAAGCTGATGCGGGCGTAGTTGTTGACCAGCTGGGTGATGCGGCCGTGGTTGTCGAGGATGCGGGCGCGCGTGTTGGGGTCGTAGCACTCCGCGGTGATCCGCTCGTTCCAGTCGTGGTAGGGGTAGGCCGCGGGCTGCTGTTCCACCAGCTCCAGCCACGGGTTCTCCCGCGGAGGCTGGTAGAAGTGCCCGTGGACACAGATGAAGCGTTGCACACGTGCTCCGAGCAGGTCTCGGTAGGTTCGGGAGGGATCGCGTCCGGGTTCTGGCGGGACCACGGCGCAGATCCACCCTCAGCGTATGCCAACGCGCCACCTGGAGCCGGACGCGTGGGCTGCGAACGCTGGAGGACTCCCCCCGGGAGCACAGGCCGGTACGCCCCGGACCGCGCCCGGATCGGGGCCAGCGCCGGCCCGGGCCGCGCCCGGACCGGCGCCGGCACCCCCGGGCCGCGCCCACGGGAGGTCGACGGACCGATCTAGGCGTCGGACGCCCGTGGGAGGAACACCTCCACCGACAGCGGCGGCAGGGTGATCACCGCGGAGTGCGACCGGCCGTGGAAGGGGTGGGGCAGGGCGTCGATCCCGCCGAGGTTGCCCACGCCGGAACCCCCGTACTCCGTGGCATCGCTGTTGAAGGATTCCAGCCAGTGGCCGCCGTGGGGCAGGCCCACCCGGTAGTTCTCGCGCACCAGCGGTGTGAGGTTGGCGACCACCAGCGCCGATGCACCGTCGCGGGCCCGACGCAGGAAGCTGACCACCGAGCTCTGCCAGTCACTGCCGTCGAGCCACTCGAAGCCGAAGGGCTCGCAGTCGCCCTCGTACAACGCCGGGGTCTGGCGGTACATCGTGGCGAGATCCTTCAGGCAGTGCAGGAGCTGGCGGTGGTGGGGGTCACCGTCGAACAGGTGCCAGTCCAGGGAACGCTCATGGGCCCACTCCGACCACTGGCCGAACTCACTCCCCATGAACAGCAGCTTCTTGCCCGGAGTGGTGAACATGTAGGTGTACAACGCCCGCAGGTTCGCGAAACGCTGCCAGGTGTCACCCGGCATCTTGGCGAGCAGCGAGCCCTTGCCGTGGACCACCTCGTCGTGGGACAGGGGCAGCGTGTAGTTCTCCGAGTAGGCGTAGACCGACCGGAAGGTGAGCTGGTCGTGGTGGTACTTGCGGTGGACCGGATCACGCTGGAAGACCTCGAGGGTGTCGTGCATCCACCCCATGTCCCACTTGAACCCGAACCCGAGCCCGCCGAGGTAGGTCGGTCGTGAGACCATCGGCCACGAGGTCGACTCCTCGGCGAAGGTCTGCACGTCGGGGAACCGGGCGAACACCTCGGTGTTGAACCGGCGGAGGAACTCGATGGCCTCCAGGTTCTCGTTGCCGCCGTGGACGTTGGGGATCCACTCCCCGTCCTCACGCGAGTAGTCGAGGTAGAGCATGGATGCCACCGCGTCGACCCTGAGACCGTCGATGTGGTACTCCTCGAGCCAGAACATCGCCGAGGACAGCAGGAAGGCCACCACCTCGCTGCGGCCGTAGTTGAAGATGTAGCTCGACCAGTCGGGATGGAAGCCCTGACGGGGGTCGGCGTGCTCGTAGAGGTGGGTGCCGTCGAAGTTGCCGATGGCGAACTCGTCGGGGGAAGTGGCTCGGTACCCAGTCGAGGATCACGCCGATACCCGCCTGGTGGAGGCGGTCGATCAGGTACTTGAAGTCCTGGGGCGTGCCGTAGCGGGAGGTGGGGGCGAAGAAGCCCGTGCACTGGTAGCCCCAGGAGCCGTAGAAGGGGTGCTCCATCACGGGGAGGAACTCCACATGGGTGAAGCCCATGGCCTCCACGTGGTAGATCAGCGGATCAGCCAGTTCCCGGTAGGTCATCGGGCGTGGACCGGAGCCGTCGTCCTTGCGCCGCCAGGAACCGAGGTGGAGCTCGTAGATGGCCATGGGCGCATCCAGGCCCTGGCGTTCGCCCCTGCCGTGCATCCACTCGTCATCGTCCCACTCGTAGGCGATGTCCCACACCTTGGACGCGGTGTGGGGCGGGGTCTCCGCATGGAGGGCGTAGGGGTCGGACTTGTCGACGGCGAACCCGTCGACGTGGGAGATGAGGTGGTACTTGTAGCCGTCACCGACCTGCGCACCCGGGACGAAGACCTCCCAGATACCGCTCACCCCGCGGGCGGCCATCCGTCCCTCGGGCGAGCGTCGGTCCCAGCCGTTGAAGTCACCGATGACCGTGACCTCGCGGGCGTTGGGGGCCCACACGCAGAAGTGCACACCGGCCACCCCGTCGGCATCGGTCGCCGGATGGGAACCGAGTTTCTCCCACAGTCGCAGGTGGGTTCCCTCGTTGAACAGGAACAGATCGTCATCGGTGATCGGGGACGTCGAGGACGTGGGGGGCGTCGGGCTCGTCGGGCTCGTCATGCTGTCACCTCGCGGTCGAGGACCTGGGCGATCCCGGCGAGCGGGATCGAGACCCACGTGGGTCGGTTGTTCATCTCATAGCCCAGCTCGTAGACGGCCTTCTCCAGCAGGAAGGCGTCGAGGAGCAGGCGCAGGTGGTCGGGATCGTCGGGGACGAAGGGTTGGTCGGCAGCCACCTCGAGGTAGCCCTCGAGGAAGGCCGCGCTCACCCAGGTCAGCCACCGGTCCAGCCACGCGGTCAGCAGCTCGTGGTTGGGGTGGTCGGGGGTGACCAGGCCGCGGTCCACCTGGTCACGCAGGGTCGAGGACGTCGCGTACTGGAAGCTGCGCAGCATCCCGGCCACGTCGCGCAGGGGCGAGCGCTTCAGGCGCCGCTCCCCCAGTGGCCGGGACGGCTCGCCCTCGAAGTCGATGATCACGACATCACGCCCGGTGGACAGCACCTGACCGAGGTGGAAGTCCCCGTGGGTGCGGATCCGCGTCGCGGCGATCGGGCCGGCGGTCAGGGCCTTCACGCGTTCGAGCAGTGCTGACTCAGCCGCGACGATGCGCTGGACCTCGGCGGCGAGCTGGGGGTCGTTGAGGTTGCGTGCTTCGCGGCCCGCGGCACGCAGTCCGAGCCGCACGGCGTTGCGGATCGACTGGTAGAGGCTGCGCTGGCTGAGCCGGGTCATCGGCTCGGGCGTGAAGGCGGGATCACCACGGTCGTCGGACAGCGCTACATGGAGCTCCGCGGTCCGTACGCCCAACAGGTGGGCACTGGCCAGGAAGGGTCCGATCGCCACATGGGCGCTCTCGGGAAGCCCGCTGCGGGCCGTGGCCAGGGCGAGCGGGTCGCCGGCGTGCTTGATCCGGCTCGGCATGGTGCCGTCAGGGTCGGAGACCACACGCTCGGCGAAGCGGCCGAGCTCGTCGAGGGTCAGCGACCACGCGTCGCCCTCGTTGGGCACGAAACGCTGGAACATCGCCAGGGTCCGTGGGGTCGCGTTGCCGCCGGTCTCCACGTCGAGGGAGCCGACCACCGCAGGCACGGTCTCGAAGCGGTCGAGGTGGGCGCCGAGCTCCACATCGGGGCTGACCCCGTCCTCGAGCCGGCGCAGCACCTTCATCAGCACGGCATCGCCGAACAGCACCGAGGTGTTGGACTGCTCGCCTCTGAGCAGGTGGGAATCGAGGTGCCCGCCGTCCTGGTCCCGCTCGAAGGCGGCCGTCTGGGAGCCGACCAGCGTGGCGCTCTGTCCCTCGTGGCGACGACGCTTGACCATCGCCTGGTGCAGGACCTGCTGGGCGTGCTCGTCGGTCAGCGCGTCGACCAGCACCCCGGAGCTGGCCTTGGAGCCCTGCCCCTTGACCGTGGCCAGCACGGCGTGCGGTTGGACGGCGAGCAGGCGGCCGGCCTCCTCGCCCTCCGCGAAGCTCACGGGGACGACGTAGGACTCGGGCTCACCGTCGACGTACTCGACCTCGACGATCAGCACGTGGAGGACCGGCTTGTCCTTCGGGCCCACCGGGATCGCATGGACCACCGAGGTGTTGCGCACGGTCCGGGCCTTGCCCCCGAACCACCGTTGGCGCTGCAGCACGTCGGGCAGCACGGCCTCGAGGCGTCCACGCCCCGGCCCGCGGAGCAGCGCCGTCCACTCACCGGAGACGGTCACCTGTGGGAGCGCCACCTCGTCCTCCTGGTCGATCGACGCATCACCGGCGAACTCCGGCACCTTCGACAGGGTGACGCTGGCGGGGTCACGCTCGAGGGAGAACCACAGGTACTGGTAGGGCCCCATCGTGAGCAGGTAGGGCTGGTCGGTGATGCGGGGGAAGGTGCTGCGGCCGAGCAGTTCCACCGGGAACCGGCCGGCGTGCTCCTCGAGGTCGAGCTCGCAGGCCTGTGCGTAGCGTGACAGGTTCGCCACCACCAGGACCTGCTCCTCAGCGTGGGTGTCGGGGTCGGTCCAGGACCGGACGAAGGCGAGCACCTTGGCGTTGTCGGGCGAGAGCATCGTCAGCTCACCACGACCGAACACCCGGTGGCGCTTGCGGAGCGCGATCATGCGCTTCATCCACCACAGCAGGCTGCGCGGGTTGTTCTGCTGGGCCTCGACGTTGACCGACTCCACGTGGTACTCGGGGTCGATGATCGTCGGCAGGTACAGCTTCTGCGGGTTGGCCCGGGAGAAGCCGCCGTTGCGGTCCGAGGACCACTGCATCGGGGTCCGCACGCCGTTGCGGTCACCGAGGTAGACGTTGTCGCCCATGCCGATCTCATCGCCGTAGTAGAGGATCGGCGTGCCCGGCAGGCTGAACAGCAGGGAGTTCATCAGCTCGATCAGCCGGCGGTCGTTGCCGAGCAGCGGCGCGAGGCGACGTCGGATGCCGAGGTTGACGCGCATGTCGTGCTCGCGCGCGTAGGCGCGGTACATGTAGTCACGTTCCTCGTCGGTGACCATCTCGAGGGTGAGCTCGTCGTGGTTGCGCAGGAAGATGCCCCACTGGGATTCCTCGGGGATCGCGGGGGTCTGCTGCAGGATGTCGACGATCGGGAACCGGTCCTCCTGCGCCACGGCCATGAACAGCCGTGGCATCAGGGGGAAGTGGAAGTTCATCTGGCACTCGTCGCCGTCGCCGAAGTAGTCGGCGGCGTCCTCGGGCCACTGGTTGGCCTCGGCGAGGAACATCCGGTTCGGGTGCCGGTCGAGGTGGCTACGCAGCTCCTTCAGGAAGAGGTGGGTCTCGGGCAGGTTCTCCCCGTTGGTGCCGTCGCGGACGAACAGGTACGGGATCGCATCGAGGCGCATCCCGTCCACGCCGGTCTCCGCCCAGAAGTCCAGTACGTCCTTGACGGCCTGCTGCACGTCGGGCGAGTCGAAGTTGAGGTCCGGCTGGTGGTGGAAGAACCGGTGCCAGTAGTACTGACCGGCCTCACCGTGCCAGGTCCAGTTCGAGGCCTCGAAGTCCTCGAAGATGATGCGGACGTCCTGCCACTTCTCCGGGGTGTCCGACCACATGTAGAACCCGCGCTCCCGGCTGCCGGGTGGGGCCTTGACGGCGCGCTGGAACCAGGCGTGCTGGTCGGAGGTGTGGTTGATCACGAGCTCGGTGATGACCTTCAGCCCCCGGGCGTGCGCCTCCTCGACGAAGCGCTTGAACTGGCGCATCGTGCCGTAGTCGCGGTTGATGGCGGTGTAGTCGGCGATGTCGTAGCCGTCATCGCGCCCCGGTGAGGGGTAGAAGGGCAGCAGCCACAGGGCGGTGACCCCGAGGTCCTGGAGGTAGTCCAGCTTCTGCGTCAGCCCCGCGAAGTCACCGATGCCGTCGTCGTTGGCGTCGAAGAACGCGCGCACGTGCAACTCGTAGATGACGGCGTCCTTGTACCACTGGGGGTCGTCGAGGACGCGGGGCTCATCGGGGCTCATGCGGATGCGATCTCCTGGCGTTGGGGTGGCTCCGGGTGGCGGCCGGCTACAGCTGGCGGGGGTTGGCCTACAGCGTTTCGCCGTAGCGGTCGGGGAAGTGACGTGGAGCAAACGGTGGCGGTGGGGGCGGCGGTGGCGGTCAGGCGCCGGGGTCGTGGTCGTGCTCGTCGCGGTGGGGGACGCGTACCTCGAAGATGTGGGCGGGGGCGACGTGGGGGTCGAGCTGGACGAAGTTCTCCGGCCCGTGCCAGTGGTAGGTGCCACCACCGAAGATGTCGACCAGTTCGAAGTGATCGGTGTCCTCGGCCAGGCCGAGCGCTTCGAGGTCGAGCCAGGTCGTACCCGCCTGCGTCTCATGCGGATCGAGGTTGACGATCGTCAGGATCACGTCCCGGCCGGAGCGGTCGGTCTTCGAGTAGGCCAGCAGCTGGTCGTTCTTGACCTCATGGAAGGTCAGGGTGCGGTCCTGTTGCAGAGCCGGGTGGGCGTGGCGGATCTGGTTGACCAGGCGGATCACCTCGGCCAGCGACCAGTGCTGCTGATCCGCGTCCCAGGTCTTGATCTCGTACTTCTCATTGTCGAGGTACTCCTCCGCTCCCGGTCGGTTGGCCGACCACATCAGCTCGAAGGCCGGCCCGTACATCCCGTAGTTGGCGGTGAGCGTCGCGGCCAGGACCAGCCGCTGGACATACATCGGGCGACCGCCGTGCTGGAGCTGATCGGTGAGGATGTCGGGGGTGTTGGGCCAGGCGTTCGGCCGGAAGAAGTCCGCTACCTCGGTGTGGAACAGCTCCGTGTAGTAGTCCTGGATCTCCTGCTTGTGACGGCGCCAGGTGAAGTAGGTGTAGGAGTGGTTGAACCCGCGCATCGCCAGCTCGTACATCACCTTCGGCCGGGTGAAGGCCTCGGCGAGGAAGATGCACTCCGGGTGGTCAGCCTTCAGCTCGCCCAGGCACCACTCCCAGAACACGAAGGACTTGGTGTGGGGGTTGTCCACACGGAAGATCCGCACCCCCTCGGCGATCCAGTGATCGAACACGCCCTTCAGCGCCTGCCACAGCCCCTCGGGGTCGGAGGTCTCGAAGTCGATCGGGTAGATGTCCTGGTACTTCTTTGGCGGGTTCTCCGCGTACTGGATCGAGCCGTCGGGACGCTGCTTGAACCACTCCGGGTGCTCGCTCACCCAGGGGTGATCCGGGGAGCACTGGAAGGCGATGTCCAGGGCCAGCTCCATGCCGCGGTCCTGGCAGGCGGCCACCAGGGCGCGCAGGTCAGCGGGGGTGCCGAGCTCGGGGTGGATGTCGAGGTGGCCGCCCTCGGAACCGCCGACCGCCCAGGGCGAGCCGGGGTCGCCGGGCTCGGCGTCGATGACGTTGTTGCGTCCCTTGCGGTGGCTGGTGCCGATCGGGTGGATGGGCGGTAGGTAGACCACATCGAAGCCCATGCCCTGGATGTGGTCGAGCCGGTCGATCACGTCGCGCAGGGTCCCGTGACGTTCGGGATCGGGTGCAGCGGAGCGGGGGAACAGCTCGTACCAGGTGGAGAATGCCGCACGCTCGCGGTCGATCTCCACCTCGTAGGTCGCGGAACGCACCGCGTGGGCCCGGGGGTCGTAGCGGCGCGCGAGCTCCGCAGCTTCGCGGGCCGTGGCGCGGTCGGCGCGGGCATGGGCGTCCAGGGTGGGATCGGTGAGGTGGTCCGCGAGCTCCTTGAGCTGGTCACGGTCGGGGCCCTTGGCCCGCTTGGAGCGCTGGGTGAACAGGTCCGCGCCGATGGCCAGATCCACCTCCTCGAGGGTCCCCGCGTCGGCCTTGGTGCGGGTGTCGCGCACCCAGGTGGAGAGGTGGTCCATCCAGGCCACCACCCGGAAGTGCATCCGGCCGAGGGCGCCGGGCGTGAAGCTGCCGGTCCACTGGTCGTTGCTGACCAACGACAGCTGCGCCTCATACCACGTGCTCTGACCCTCCTGCCGGTACTGCACCACCGCAGCCAACATGTCGTGGGAGTCACCGACGATGTCCGCGGTGACATCCACCGGTCGTCCGATGACGGCTTTGGCCGGGTACCGGCCGTCGAGCACGCTCGGCCGTACCCGCTGGATACTCGCACGCTGTCGGGTGGCTGCGCTCACGGGTGCCTCGTCACGTAGTGGGGGCTGTGGGGTGGCTGTGGGGTGTTCTGGAGGCCAGGCGGCGGTGCGGGTGCGGGGACGGTCGCCTGGATCCGGGCAGCGGCGAGGAACCGTCGCTCTCGCGGCCCTGCCCTCCCTCGCTTGCGCGCTCTCCGCTCACCCGTCCCCACTGTAGTGGCGTGTCTCGCCGTGGGTGCCGGTATCCCCTGCCCATCCGTCGGGGCTCGACGCACGCTCCCGGGCAGGGTCGCAGGCACAGCAGACCCGGTGGCCGGGCGCAGCAGACCCGGTGGCCCGGCGCATCCGACGCCCGCACCCCGAGGGGCACGACGGCCTTGACCGCGAGCCGCGACGGATCAACCCGCAGCGGCACGCGATGCCGCCAACAGCTCATCTGCCGCGGCGTAGGGGTCCAGGACACGGGCTTCGACCCGTGCAGCGAGCGCGTCGAGAAGGTCGTCCTCACCCTCATCCAGACGGGCGAAGGTCCGGCGCGTGGCTTCCAGCGCGAGCTCGCGGACCAGGTGCCGGACCCGCGCGTGCCGCCGGGCCGCACCGCCGCCCCCACCGGCCAGATGCGCTGCGTGCGCATCGAGCGCCGCGACGACCTCGTCGACGCCCTCCCCTCGCACGGCGACGGTCCGCAGGATGGGTGGCCACCAGCTGGACGCGTCCTCGTCCTCTCCGGCCGTGGCGTGGCCGAGCTCCAGCATGCCGCGCAGCTCCGACTCCAGGCGGCCAGCGCCCGTCGCGTCGGCCTTGTTGATCACGAAGAGATCGGCGACCTCCAGGATCCCGGCCTTGGCAGCCTGCACCCCGTCGCCCATCCCCGGCGCAAGGGCGATCAGCGTCGTGTCGGCGGTCGCGGCGATCTCCACCTCCGACTGACCCACGCCGACGGTCTCGATGATGACGTCGTCGAACCCCGCGGCGTCGAGCACCACCACGGCCTGGGGCGTGGCGAAGGACAGGCCGCCGAGGTGACCACGGGAGGCCATGGAGCGGATGAACACGCCCGCGTCGGCGTGGTGGCCCTGCATCCGGATCCGGTCGCCGAGCAGGGCACCGCCGCTGAAGGGTGACGAGGGGTCCACCGCCAGGATCGCCACGCTGCGACCCGCTGCCCGCAGCGTGGTCGCGATCGCATCGGTCAGGGTGGACTTGCCCACCCCGGGTGAACCGGTGATCCCCAGCACCCGGGCACGCCCCGCGCGGGGGTGCAGGGCACCGACGACCTCGCGCAGCTGCTCCACGGAGCCGTCCTCGACCACGGTCAGCAGGCGCGCCAGTGCGCGCCGTTCACCACGGTCGAGCCCCGCGACCAGCGCGGCGAGGTCGACTGCCACCTCAGACCTCGATGGTGAGCGCGTCGCCCTGGCCCCCGCCGCCGCACAGCGCCGCGGCCCCCGTCCCGCCACCGAGGCGGCGGAGTTGGCCGATCAGCGAGACCACGATACGGGCGCCCGAGCACCCGATGGGGTGGCCGAGCGCGACCCCACCACCACCGACGTTCACCCGTTCCTCATCGAGCCCGAGCTCCCGGGCCGAGGCGATCGCCACCGACGCGAAGGCCTCGTTGATCTCATAGCGGTCGAACCCGGAGGGGTCAGCCCCGATCTTGGCGGCAGCGGCGCGGATCGCCCCGGCCGGTTGGAGATGCAGGGACGGATCCGGACCCGCGACGGTCCCCCATGCGGTGATGGTCGCCACGGGCTCCAGGCCGTGCCGCTCGGCGGCCTCACGGCTGGCGAGCACCAGGGCCGCCGCGCCGTCGGAGATCTGGGAGGCGTTGCCTGCGGTGATCGTGCCCTCCTTGGAGAACGCCGGCCGCAACCCGCCGAGGGACTCCGCCGTGGTCCCGGCACGGATGCCCTCGTCATGGTCGACCACCACCGGGTCGCCCTTGCGCTGCGGGACCTCGATGGCAACCACCTCGTCGGCGTAGGCCCCGGACTCCCAGGCCGCAGCAGCACGCTCGTGGGAACGCGCCGACCAGAGGTCCTGCTGCTCGCGGGTGATGGCCAGGCCCTTGGAGTCCTGGTAGCCGTCGGTGGCCAGTCCCATGGCGCAGCCGTCGAAGGCACAGGTCAGCCCGTCGTGCATCATGGTGTCGGTCACGGTGCCGTCGCCCATGCGGTAGCCGAACCGGGCGCGGTCCAGGACGTAGGGCGCACGCGACATCGACTCCATGCCGCCCGCCACGACCACGTCGAACTCACCGAGCCGGATCAGGTCACGGGCCCGGCTGATCGCGGTCATGCCCGACAGGCACACCTTGTTGATGGTCTCCGCAGCGACGTCCATGCCGATCCCACCGGCGACCGCCGCCTGCCGGGCGGTGATCTGGCCCTGTCCCGCCTGCAGGACGTGGCCCATGACGGTGTAGTCCACCGCGGCCGGCTCCACTCCGCCCCGCTCCAGTGCCCCGGCGATGGCCCGTCCACCGAGTTCCATCGCGCTCAGACCCGCGAGCCCTCCCGAGAACCGGCCCATCGGGGTCCGGGCGTAACCGACGACGACGACCTCTGACATCCCGCGCTCCTCCCCAGTTTGTCGGGCGAGCCTACGTCGACGCTGTCCGACACCCACAACCAGGCGGCGCAGTGGCGCCGAAGGAGGGGCAGCACGTCGGGGGACCCGACCACAGGAGCCACACAGGTGCCGACCATCATCGCTGTCCACGGCAACGGTGGCGGGGGCGAACGCTTCGCCCACGTCGCACCGCTGCTCGGCGACGGCTTCGAGCTGCGTGCGCCGACCCTGCCCGGCTTCGGCGGGCGGCCGCTGGGCGACATCGACGGCCTCGCCGGCCTGACCGACGCGCTGGGTACCGAGGTTGCGGACAGCCCGCGGCCACGCGTCCTGCTGGGCCATGGGGTGGGTGGCGCCATCGCCCTCGACCTGCTCGCCCGCGACCCCGGGCAGGTGGAGGGGGTGATCCTCCACGCGCCGGTGGGTACCCGGCTCGACACCCGCCTGTTCCCGCGCATCATGGCGCGGCGCCAGGTGCAGCGCACCGTCCAGGCCACCATCGCCCACCCCCTGCTGCGGCCGCTGCTCCGCCGGCTGGCGCTGGGTGGGGTTCCCCGCGAGACCGCGGACCGGACCCTTGCGGCCTACGGCGAGGCCGAGGCCTTCGGGCGGCTGTTCGACTGGTTGGACAGCGACTGGTTCGACGCGCTCCCGGTGCTGGCCGACCTCCCGGCGGTGGTGCTGTGGGGCGAGCGCGACCGGGTCCTCGACGCCGACCAGCGTGGGGACTACCAGCGCCTGCTGCCAGCGTCCCGCGAGGTCGTCGTACCCGGCTGGGGTCACTTCCCGATGCTCGATCGCCCGGAGGCCTACGCGCGGATGCTGACCGAGCTGAGCCGGTCGCTGGTGGCCTCCCCGGCCGATCCCGGCCCCGGCGCGTGAACGCCGCACCGCCGACCCGGTTCGTGAACGCCGCACCGCCGCCCCGGCGCGTCAGCACCGCACACCCGCCCGAGAAGGACGGCTGCGCGCGCGTGCTCGCGCTCACCGAGCCTGTGGTGGTCGACCAACTCGCCGAACGGGGTGCCAGCGGCAAGCTGGTACGCCTGGCGACGGCAGCCCGCGCGGGGCTGCGGGTCCCCACAGGGATCGTGCTGCCCGCGGAGCTGGTGGCCTCACGCACGCCAGGGCAGCTCGCGTTCGCGACGCGTGCGGCCCTCGGGGATCGGCGCGCGCCCGGGCGCCGGCGGCGTCGCCAGCACCAGAACGCGCAGCCGCTGACCGTCCCCCGCGTCGCGGTGCGCTCCGCGTTCTCCGGCGAGGACGGGTCGACGACCAGCCACGCGGGGGCCTTCACCTCCCACCTCGATGTCGCGGTCGACGATGCAGGCGCGCTGACCGCTGCCGTGGCTGCCGTTCTCGCCTCCGCCGAGCAGCACGAGCCGGCGCCTGCCCGTCGGGACGTGCTGGTGCTGGCCATGGTGCCCGCCGCCCGCGCGGGTGTCGCCTTCACCCAGGCCAGCTTCCAGGATGACCTCGTCGACCACACCGCCGGGCTCGGTGACCAGCTGCTCGGTGGTGCCGTCACCGGGGGCCGCGAGCAGCTGGCCGTCCGCGTCCGCGGTGAGCGCACGGAGGCGGGCTGGCGGGGACGGCTCCAGGGCCTGCTGCGTGACGTGCGGCGGGTCTTCGGCCCCGGTGACTGGGACGTGGAGTGGGCCGATGACGGCACGCGCTGCTGGCTGCTCCAGGTGCGGCCGATCACCGCACCGCCACGGCGCGATGAGGCGTTGACACTGGCCAACCACCGGGAGATCCTGCCCGACCTCCCCTCACGGCTGACCACGGCCACCCTCGCCGCGGCGGCCGGGGAACTGTTCGGCTACTGGCGCCGCTTCGATCCGAACCTGCCCGCCGACCGTCCCTTCGTCGAGGTCGTCCTGTGGCGGCCGGTCATCAACCTGTCCCTGTTGACCGACACCATGCGCATCCTCGGGCTGCCGACCGCCTTCGTGACCCGCTCGATGGGCGGCCAGGACGAGCTGGACGTCCCCGCCGCACCGCTGCGGCTGCTGGGCAAGAGCCCGCGGCTGTTGGCCATGGGCCTCGACCAACTCCGTGCGGTCGGCAACGGCCGCGAGACCGCGGGGCGGCTGCACACCCTCGCCGCAACGCCCGGCGATGACCTGGTCACGGTGGCCGACACGCTGCGCCGTTGCACCGTGGAGCTCATCACGGGCATGTTCGCCCTGTCGACCGCCATCAGTGGGCCCCTGGCGGTGCTGGATGCGTTGGGTGTCGCGGGCGTGCTGCACACCCGCCAGCGCACCGCGGCGACCCTGCTGTGGGAGGAACTGGACCAGTTGCGCGAACTGGTCGCCGAACGGCCTGCGGCCGCCGACGCCCTGCGCGCCGACGCCGTGCGCACCGGCGACGCCGAGGTGGACGCCGCGCTCACCGCCCTGCTGTCGCGCCATGGTCACCGTGGCATCTACGAGTCCGACGTGGCCCGTCCCCGCTACGCCGAGGACCCTGCGCCGCTGCTGGAGGCCGTGGTCCACGGCCGGGCCCTGGCCAGCCCACCCGCCCTCCCGTTGCGCGCGCGGCTGGCATGGCCGCTGTGGTGGCAGGCATCCCGGGCCATGGGCGCCCGCGAGGAGCTGCGCAGCGAGGCGATGAAGGCCTTCGGCGTGGTCCGCCGCCGACTGCTCGAGCTGGCCGGGCAGCACGTCGCTGCAGGCCGGCTTCCCGAGGCGGCCGCGGTCTTCGAACTGGACCTCGACGAGCTCGCCGCCCTGGATGCCGGCGGTGCGTACACGGCCACGGCCCTCGCCGAGCGCCGCGCCGAGCTCGATCGGCTCAGCGGCTACCTCCTCCCGGATCTGCTGCACCGCAGCGACGACGTGGCGGCCTACCGGCCAGGGGCGCAGGCCGATCACGACGCGATCCAGCTGGCGGGACTCGGGCTGACCGGCGGCTCGGTGACCGGCACGGCGTGGGTGGCGGACGAGCCGGGGCCGCCACCCGCCGAACTGGAGGATGTCCCGGTGGTCCTCGTCGCGCGTGGCGTCGATGCGGGGTGGCTGGCGACCTTCTCCCGCGTTGCGGCGGTGATCGTAGAGACCGGTGGTGAGCTGTCCCACGGCTCGATCCTGCTCCGGGAGTCGGGAACCCCCGCGGTCACCAACGTGACCGGCGCGACCCGTGCCCTGCAGACCGGCGACCACATCGAGGTGCGTGCCGCGGCCGGCGTGGTGCTGCGCCACGTGGCCACGTCGAGCTGACCCGGGCGCACCCCGACCCGGCCGCAGACCGGCCAGGACGCCACCACGGCGGCCACCATCACCGCGGATAACCATCGCAACGCCGCCAGGTGGCACTCTTGCCCCCTCCTGCGCGACGGAAGGGCCCACCGTGGACGTCACCCGTATCGACCAGATCGCCATCGCCGTCGAGGACCTCGACGAGGCCATCGCCTTCTACGAGCGTGCCTTCGGGCTGCAGGTCACCTCCCGGGAGCGCATCGAGTCCGACGGCGTCGAGGAAGCCATGCTCGACGTCGGGGGGGTGTGGATCCAGCTGCTCGCCCCGACCCGGGAGGACTCACCCGTGGGTCGCTTCCTGGCGCGCTCCGGGCCGGGCCTGCACCACCTCGGCTTCGGCGTGCAGGACGTGTCGGACTCACTCGACCACCTCCGCGACGAGGAGGTCGCGCTGATCGATCAACAGCCCCGCACAGGTGGCGGTGGTCACACCATCGCCTTCGTCCACCCCAAGGGCACCGGCGGTGTACTGGTGGAACTGGTCGAGAACCACGCTGCAGGCGGGCACTGAGCTGTCCCCCGGTCAGCCTGCCAGCTGTCCCGACCGGGTCACCTGCCACGGCCGGTAGCCTCGGAGGAGCTCCCCACCCATCCGTCGAGGCTCAACGTGGGATTCTCCGATCGTCTCCGTGCCTGGCTCAAGGGCGAGAGCAAACGCTCCTCCGCGAGCCCGCAGATGCGCGAGGGTTCCAAGGAAGCCGTGGCCGAGCTCGAAGCGTTCGCCCGCAGCCGGGCGGGGGTCGAAGCCTTCCTGGAGCCGAAGACCACGCTGTACTCCACCACCGTGCTGCTGATCGCCGACGACGGTGAGTACCTGCGCCGGCCCGTGGCCGACCGGGGGCAGGCCGCGTCGCTGTGTGACGAGCTGAACATCCCGTTGTACGACGCGCGCAAGGTCGGCTATCCCCAGCGGATGCGCGACTACGACCAGGGACGGGCACCGCGTCGCGTGGAGCTCTCGGAGCTGCCGCCCTGGCCCGGTGAGGAGCCCACGGGCCCCGAGGACGGCCCGCCCCCGCCACCGGTGCCGCCCTCGGAGGACCCGGCGGGTGAACACCCGCACCTCCGCAGCGGGCAGCCGCCGACCGACGCGGCCGAGGGCGCGAGCGGGGGCGGCGACCCCGATGCCGAGCCGGACGAGGGCAACGACGCGCCGGACGAGCAACGCTGAGCACGGCCGCGTGCCGACACCCGTCCTGACCACCGCCGCGCGCCACCCGGGCGCGCGGCGGGCCAGTGCTCAGGACTCGGTGATCGTCACGGTCTCGATGACCACGTCCTCGACGGGCTTGTCGCCGGGACCCGTGGCCGTCTCTGCGATGGCGTCGACGACCTCGAGGCCTGCGGTGGTCCGACCGAACACGGAGTAGGCCGGCGGCAGCGGCGCATCGACGTGGGTGATGAAGAACTGGGAGCCGTTGGTGTTGGGACCGGCGTTGGCCATGGCCAGGGTCCCACGGTCGTAGCCGCGGGACTGCGCGGCCTCGAGCTCGTCTCGGAACTTGTAGCCCGGGCCACCGGTGCCGGTGCCCGTCGGGTCGCCGCCCTGGATCATGAACCCGGAGATCACCCGGTGGAAGATGACGCCGTCGTAGAACCCCTCGCGTGCGAGGAACACGAAGTTGTTGACCGTCATCGGGGACGCATCGGGGAACAGTTCCACCTCGATGTCGCCCTTGTTGGTCGTGATCGTCGCCGCGTAGGACGCCGAGGTATCGATGGTGAGGCTGGGCGGGGAGTTCCACTGCTGCTGGGCCACGGAGGGTCCTTCCGGGATCGAGGTGGTGCGGGAGGTGCGCGGTGCCGGCCCGTGGGGCCGGGGTGCGCGGTGCCGGCCCGTGGGGCCGGGGGCGCGCAGGCTAACGGGGCGGCGGGGCCTGGCGTGTCACCCGACCTCGACCTCGACGCCGCGGATCACGACGGGCTCGAAGGGCCGCTCGGGGGTGTCGCCCGCGACCTGGGTGGGTGAGGCGGCGATGTCATCGACCACGTCCATACCGTCGACGACCGTGCCGAGGATGGTGTACAGCGGCGGCAGTGGGGTGTCGTCCCACACGATGAAGAACTGCGAGCCGACGGTGTCGGGACCGGAGTTGGCCATCGCGACGGTCCCCCGCTCGTAGCCACCGGGGACCAGCGCACGGAGGTCCTCATCGGTCGGTTCGGCCGGCAGGCCGAGGTCCTCGGGCTCGATCCCCGCCTCAGCGAACTCCTCGAGCTCTGCACGCAGCTCCGCCACGAACACCTCACGCATCCGCTCCGCCATCTCCTCGGCGCCCGCGAGCTCGTCCTCGAGCTGGAACCCGGGGAAGGACGGCTCATCTGCGGCGGCTGTGCTGCAGTCCTCGCGCCCACAGCCGGTCCCTGCCGGGTCGCCGCCCTGGATCACCTGGGGCTGATCGGTGATGCGGTGGAAGATGACCCCGTCGTAGTAGCCGTCCTCGGCGAGGTTGACGAAGCTGTTGACGGTCTCGGGCGCGTCCTCGGCGGCCAACTCGACCACGATGTCGCCGCAGGTGGTCGACAGCGTCGCCACATGGGGCGCATCGGGGTCGATGGTCAACGGGAAGGGCTCGTCGTAGATCTCCGCGGCCACCTCGGGCACGTCATCGGGGGTCTCACCACAGGGGCCGACGGTCTCCTCGGGTTCCTGCGGCTCCTCAGGGGCGGCAGCCGGGTCGTCCTCGAGCCCCTGATCGTCGATCTCCGGCGCCTGGTTCGCCGCCCCACCGCCGATCAGGCCGCTCAAGGCGGCACCCACGACGGAGAGGAACATCAGCCCCGCCATCAGGAAGATGATCTTGCGGTTGCGGGCGGTGCGCCGGTCGAACTTCGACTGGCTGCGGGAGCCGCCGCTGCCCGGCTTCTTGGACGTGGACGCCACGGAGACCTCGACGGGAGGGGAGCATGCGGGAAGGGACGTGTAGGCGGAAGGCCAGCCCGAGGGCAACGGTGACGAGGTCACCGGCCGGCGCTCAGGCTATCCGTCCCCGCCGGGCGGCGATCCGCCAGCAGTGCAGATGCCAGTGACGTCGCTGTGCCGTCAGCTCATCGGGCCATGCCACCACGTGCCCGACACCCGGTGCGATGTCGGCGTGACATGCCGGGCACAGGTAGCCCTTGCGCGCCTGGAAGCCGGGCACCCGCTTGACCACGTACCCGGTGAGGTGCGGCAGGTGGGGGTCTGAGCCCTCCCATGGATCCACGTGGCGTCCCAGCAGCGTCAGGTGTAGACGTAGAAACCCCGCCCGGCCTTGCGACCGAGGAACCCGGCGTCCACCAGGTGGCGCAGCAGCGATGCCGGCGCGAGGGAGGGCTGACGGTACTCCTCCTGCAGCCGCTCGAGGATCGCCAAGGTCACGTCGAGCCCGACCACGTCCATCAACTGGAAGGGCCCCATCGGGTAGCCGCACCCGAGTTTCATCGCCGTGTCGATCTCCTCGGCGGTGGCGTAGTGGGAGTCGAGCATCTTCACGGCGTCGTTGAGGTAGGGGAACAGCAGCGTGTTGACGATGAAACCGGCGCGGTCACCGCACAGCACGCCGGTCTTGGCGACCCACTCCACGAAGCCGCGGGCCAGGGCCACGACCGCCTCGTCGGTGCGCACGGTGGTGACCACCTCCACCAGGCGCATGACCGCAGCGGGGTTGAAGAAGTGCAGGCCGAGTACCCGTTCGGGCCGCTCGGTGGCCATCGCGCAGCCGATCACCGGCAACGACGAGGTGGTGGTGGCCAGCACGGCCTCGGGTGGCAGCACCGCATCGAGGTCGGTGAACAGCTCCTGCTTGATGGCGAGGTCCTCGGCGACCGCCTCGATGACGAGGTCGCAGTCAGCCAACTCGCGGAGGTCGACGACCGGCTGGATGCGGTCGAGGATCCGATCACGCTCCTCGGCCTCCAGCCGTCCCCGGTCCACCTGGCGGGCCAGCGACCCCGCCACCCGCGTGCGGGCCGCAGCGGCCTTCTCGTCGCTGCGGCCGCGGAGTGCCACCTCGATGCCGCTGCGGGCGCACACCTCGGCGATGCCCGTGGCCATCGTCCCGGTACCGACCACCCCGATCCGACGCCAGGCGGCCACCAGCTCCGGATCGGGTGCCGGCCGGCTGTCCTCGTCCACCAGGGTGCGCGACGAGCCCGGCTCCTCGTAGCGGTAGAAGCCCTGACCGGCCTTGCGGCCGGTGTGGTCGGCGGCAGCGAGCTGCCCCAGTATCGGGCGCGGCGCGAAGCGCGGGTCGTCGAACTGGGAGTGCATCGCGTTCATGATCCCGACGAAGGTGTCGATGCCCACCAGGTCGGTGAGCGCGATGGGTCCCATCGGCAACCCTGCACCCAGCCGCATCGCCGTATCCACGTCCTCCTTGGTGGCGTAGCCCCCCTCGACCATCTCCACGGCCTGGTTGAGGTAGGGGAACAGCAGCTGGTTGGCGATGAAGCCCCGCCGGTCCCCCACCACCACGGGGACCTTGCCGATCCGCTCCGCGAACTCACGCGCCACCTCGACGACCGACTCGTCGGTCACCACGGTGCGCACCAGCTCGATCAGTTGCATGACCTGCGCCGGGTTGAAGAAGTGGAAGCCGAGCACCCGGTTGGGGCGCTCGGTGACGACAGCGATGTCCATCACCGGCAGCGAGGAGGTGTTGGTCGCGATGATCGCGTCCGCGCTGACATGGGCGTCGATGATGCGGAAGGCCTCCTGCTTGCGCGCCAACTCCTCGGGGACGGCTTCGATGACCAGGTCGCAGGCAGCCAGGCTGGCAGGGTCGGTCACGACCGAGATACGCGCGAGGATCGCCTCCTGCTCCGCAGGTGTGAGCCGCTCCCGGCGCACCTGCCGGGCCAGGGAGGCCTCGATGCGGGCGCGACCCGCCTCTACCGCGGCATCGTCCACCTCGATGGCGACGATCTCCATGCCGTTGCCGGCCACGAGTTCGGCGATGCCTGCACCCATGGTCCCACAGCCGACCACACCGACCCGTTCGATCCGTTCGATCCGTTCGATCCGTTCCATGCTGCCGCCTGCCATCCCGTGACCTCCCAGTGCTGTGGCGCGCCAGTGCGTGGCGTGCCAGTGATCGGCGTGGTGTGACGCGCGCCCTGCGCACCGCCCGCTGCCCGACCAGAGCCTACGTGGCCGCCACCGATCGCCGACAACCGACGCGAACGCCCCGCGCTGTGCACGAGGCGACCATCAGCGCGCGTCCACGGACCACCGGGCCTATCGTGTCGTCGCTCGCAACGTCGTTGGCGTCCCGACCGGCCGCCACAG
>SL_7KL_010_BRINEDRAFT_10000158_pt1 | contig 30060 bp, 31 predicted proteins | sample SodLak_010_BRINE_FD_10663 | JGI IMG/M metagenome (IMG submission 10663)
ACCGCAGGAACTGCGGAAATTAACGCCTGTGGAGATATGAGTATGTCGTTGGACAACTCAGCCCAGGAAGCTGCTAGAGCCGTGGCTCAGCAGTAGTTCACAGTTCTTGTTGATTTCTACGATCATATTCAATTCGTAGTGTGTCTGTGACATCTAGTAGTAAGAAGTTCAACACAACATCCACCCTTAAAACCTGATCTATCTCAGTTATATTGATATTCACCAACTCTACTCTGGGTTCTCGATCTACAATTCTGCGAACGTCGCTAACCACATCTTGTTCTGTTATTTCATCAAGCGGTTCCATGAGTAGATCAAAGATATCAGAACCGAAGTTTGGACGCATCACCCTCTCTCCACGACGGGTCTCAAACTCGTTAAGAAGGTCTCGCTTTACCAATTCAATACCTGTAACAGTATACTGACCACGTTCTGCACCTACCGTGCTGAAACCAGTGTAAATATCTCGTTTTGCCATATCGTTATTTACCTGGAAAAAAAGCTGATTTTTCGGTTGACACCGTGAAATTTTGTGCTATACTTGGGATGTGACTCATAGAAACCAGTCACAAATAGCCAGCATGTGAACCACGTGCTTTGTTAAATTGTTGATTATCAAGGAATTACTGATGAACCGCAATGAAATCACTGTTCGATTTGCAGAACTCACTGATCAGATGGAGCAAGTGAACACCTCCCTCAAAACCAAGCGTTTTTACGCAATCCAAGAATACCGCAATGGTAAGCTGTTTGATTTTGGCATGTACGATGGCGTACGCAAAAAGTATGTTATCTGCAACGTCAGTGCCACAGATGCTGAAAACGCCCTCTCTGAAATCCAATCCATGGTGAACCAATCATGAGCATTGAGCAAGTACTTGAATGTAATATTCAAGAGCTGAACAAGATGTACTATGATCAGCTACGAAAAACTGCTGAACTCAAAGAGCAATTGCAATGCTACAAAGCTTGCGTCAAAGAATTGCATGATACACTGAGTAACGGCGAAACCATCTCTGATGATCGTCTCCAAGAGATCAAACAGATGATTCAAGGTTAACAGGTAAGCAAACTGGAACAACAGGAACGCTCAAACCTGGCAAAGTATCATCAATGAACTCAACAATGGTTTGCAGCAATTCTGTTGGTAATGAGTTCACTACCATCTTCAGTATCTGACCTTTCTCATACTCTGGAAAATCAAATCCAGGTATGAGAGGGTCAGGTACTGATAAATCTATTGAAAACCCCGAGAAAGATAGCCCTCTTGGTATCTGGTTGAGTATGTCTTGTGCATTCGGTATTTGTGGCAGTGAAGCCAAACTAGACACCTCAAGTATATCTGCAACTTCATTTGCCAACCCAAACAAAAAATTTATCATAATATCTTGATATTCTCCGATTAGAATCTGCAAAGAACTCAAGATTTCCATCTCTGGCCACTCTAAATCTTGATATAAACCAGGTATACTCATTGGTGAAATATTTGCCAATAGTACCTCAGGATTGAGTTGTAACAGTGTATCCAATGTTGCCCCAGGTATTCCAGGTATGCTGGGTAGCGGCAAACTAACCACACTTGATAACACTTGATATGCAGACGACATAACACTTAACAGTTGAAAGCTTTGTAGTTGGTTAGCAAACATCTCCAATTCCAACCCAGGTGATGCAGTAGATGGCCATGCTATCTGAGGCATACCTGGCATTGGTGGTAGAACTATATTGGTGTCTGGTGGTTTAATAGAAATTTCTTGCACTTGTGATATAGAAAAAGATGCAGTGCTTTGTATTAATTGAAACAATCCATCTACTGAACTTCTAATTTGTGAATATGTTGGAAATGGACCTGGTGAACATATTACTGCCATTTTTAGTTACTCTTGTGTGTTGGACTTGGTTCATGTGTTGGTAGACGAGGTACTATGGTCCCATCCACTGCTACCAACCTTTCAGCGCTACCAGTCTGTAACTTTAATCCTCTTGAAGGTGCGTCACTATGTATACTTACATCACCTATACCTCTGATATTGAAATCTTGACCACTGTTTAGTGTGAAAGATTTATCAGATAGCATGTTGATGTTATTTCCTGCGAACATATTGATATTATTATCTGCGTGTATATTAACGTCTTGTTCTGCTCTCACGGTATAGCTTTTTTCAGTGTAAGCATCTATGTTACCTTCAGCATCCATTTGCATCCATGCTGTTCCATCACGATTGATGATGTACACCAAACCATTTGTTTCATCAAGAAGAAGCTGAGCACCGCTGCGGGTTCTCAGTCTGATTTTTTCTTCACCTTCTTTGTCATCCATTACAAACTGTGACCCACCTTTTCTGCCACGACCGTTTGTACGCTTTGGCCCAGGTGTTGATATACCATAAACCTCTGAGGGTGATTCGCGCCTCGCACCACTGGTTGATATTCCACGAATGGGATCACCAAGCAACCCTTGTTTCTGTAGTGCATCACGAACTTCTTTTAGAACTGGTCTGCGTTTAGTTTGTTCTCGTAATGCGTCAATCCTTGCACTCTTTTTGTTGTGCTCTGCGGTTGGCACTTGACCATCACTGTATGATGTAGATGCTGGTATACCAGGTACCATATTGTTCATGAACTGTTGATAGAGACAGCCAATCCATACACCTCTGCTGGTATCTCCATTTACAAACATAATTAGTACGATACTGTTTATATCAGGTGGTACCATCCAAAAGCCATAGCTATTTTGTGACTCTTCGGCGTTTGCTGGATCATTGCCGATTTCTTCTGGATTTGTGGCACCAGCGAAAGGTGAGCAATAACTTACAGTGATCCATGAGCCTTCATTGTTTGGATTACCTCCGAACTCAGGAACGAACACACGCAATCTTCCCATGCGTTGTGCATCTTTGTTATCACGAACCACGCCTTGGTAAATACCATGCTTTAGTTTTAGTACACCATCTGGTTCAGTGTATCTTGGTTTTGAGGTTCTTCTGTTAAGTGCCATAGATTAGTCTAGCCTGTCTCTTGTTAAGTCTTCTTTCGTGTTTTCCAATCTTTCTACCGCCTCATCCAAGACTCGTAATCTCCGGATAAGCCTTTCTCTTTCTTCGTCAGTTTCAGTTCTCGAAGTTCTTACCAACCGTTCTTGTTCTTGTCTCAGGCGTTCTATACCTCGCCTTATGTTCATTACTGCTTCAACTTCTGGGTCTATGGTCCTTATATCGGGAAATCCACTGGTATCTATTTCTTCCACAGAAGCCTCAACTTCCCCAGACGCTTCAACTTCCCCAGACGCTTCAACCTCATCCCCCAACACAACAGGTATTCCGTTGGAAAATGTAACATCGTCATTAACATTTATACGCAAGTCTCTGATTGCATTTAGTGTTTGAGTAAAGATTCCATTGGAAAAGTCACTTACCACTTCTCTCACAAAATACAAGCCATTTATCACTGTGTTTTGACTACCACCTGGAGTTGAACCAGTTATTGGGTCTGGTGCATCAGGTAAAAAGCTCCTGAACAAAAAGTATGTCTGTGTGTAAGTGCTGTTGTTAGTACCTCTTGATCTTTTTCTTCTCCCAAGAAATCTAGAAAATTCATCTCTACTCAGTGACACAGGGTCAGGTTCCAACCAAAACGGATCTCCTTTTACCTTTAGTTCTATATTAACCAAGTCTCTTGCTGTTGGCGATATTAACTGTTCAAACAAACTACTCAGTAGTGCTCGACCAGGCCCATCGCTTCCTTCTATACCGACCATTGATTGACCTGGGTGGTCCTCGATGGTGGGTGGATTTATTAAAGTTCCTCTTCTTGATTGTTCTGTTATTTGTTCGCTTATTTGCTCAGCAAACACTGGGTTATCATCATTCAGTAAGTCTGATCTTGTCTGTCTCCAAGGTTCGCTGGTTTCTCTAAATCTTTGTTCAGACTCTATAGCTCTCTGTCTTTGTTCTCTTTGTCTTCTTGTACGATTGTCAGGTTCTTCACTTATTTGTTGCTCAGGTGCAAACGATACAGTAACTTGTTCAAATTGTTCAATCTGCGGGAACAGTTCGACTCGCTGTTCTGAATCATTAACTAATAAATCAAGTGTTGCAGCATAAAAAGAATCTATAACAGATATTTGTTGTTCTGCGTCAGATAAATCTACTTCACTGGCACTATCAGTGGTATCACTCTGCGTTTTCTTACCACCTTGCCAAGGTAAGGCAATGTACCAGTTGAAATTAAACTGCATATTGAAGTCCAGTACTTGATCATTCAAACCAGTAAACAAATGGTTGTATACTTTTCTTATCTTTCCTTGTTGTATTCTTTCAGCCACTTCTTTTTCACTGTCTACGTCATCTAATTGTTTTGGATCTGAAATAACAGTTGATACTTCATAAAACACAATTTCATACCGATAATCATACGAGTAGTTGTTAGATAAGAAATCAAAACCAGTTACCTCTACGCCACCAATAAGTCTGAACAAATCAAATACTGTTTTTTTCTTGGTTCCTCTTTTTTCTGTGTCATCTGGGGATTCGTTTGCTGTGACTTGCTCTTGGAAATAGTCTGTTGCACTCAAAACCATTCTTACCACAGTTTCAATAGATGTTCCTGCTGGCATAGTTATATCTAAACCATCACCACCTTCTGTGGTTGTTGCGTCTCGTTCAAATCCTTCTAATTTTTCTTTTTTTATCTGTAATGAACCTATTTGTTTGTTACCATTTTCGTTAGTATCAGACACGTCAAAAAAGAATCTATTTGGCTTCGTTTTTGTTGCTTCTTCCACTGAGTCTTGTTCTCTTTTGTTTAGTTCCGCTACAAACCCATCAAAGAATTCTTGAACTGTAGTTACGTTCTTGACAGTCATATCAGCTTTTAGTCGGGTAGTATCTTTAAATGCTGTATCGTCATATAAAACTGCGTTTATGTTATACACACTACCAGATGGTGTAACATCTATGCTTGTGGTCGTGAATAGTAAAGGCCACACCCATCTTAGATTCGCTAACTCTGAGTTTTCAATGGGTTGTTGTGTGTCTGGATCTCTCGCCCTGAATGTTAGTTCTAGGTAGTAAGGTACAGTTAATAATTGTGGAATACCAAGTGATATTGCAGCATCAGATATGATATCAATAAGTGTTGCACCAAAGGGTTGTCTAAGTGTCATCTCAAACCTGGTGCTCATGCCAACACCTGTTTGTTTATTCATACCACCTACACTAAAGATTTTCACATTGTCTATGCCTATGGTTGATGCAGCAGTTTCAGCGATAACCACTTCTCTGCCTTCAGTTTCACTTCGACCTTTATATTTTGGCTCAACGAGGTATAATCTGAAATGGTAGTCATACTGTGTGTATTGATCAAGTATGTTTTCCAAGATGCCCTCAGCTTCGGATATTCTATCTAATGTTGTGGGCTTTGAAGTTGCTCCTCTTGGCATTAACGAATTTCCTTTATGTTGTCAAGTGCTGGTATGAATATTTCTAAACCAGCAACAAAATCTTCTATTGGGTCTATCAGTTCATCGGGATTTCTGACAGCAAATACCCACCATAATCTTGGTGTTCCATATTGCTTCGCTGCTAATAGATCAGGCCTTCTTTCCATATCAGGTGTTATCGTATAGAGAATATCATTATCAGAAGGAGGTATTCTACGCAGATTCAACAAATCCAAGTAAAAGTCTCGGATGGGCGTATCCAAATACTGGCTTGTGTTTTTTTGTGTCATAGATATCCTCTATTAAGTAGTTGGCCATTCTTGAACTTTGATAAGTTGAAGTTTTCTCTCACGTCTCTTGGGTTCTGTTGAACCAACAATGAAATAGTAACGAAAAGTTTAGTTGGTAAATTAACAACATTGTTCCCACTCAAATCAAAGCCAGTATCATCGAGTCCACTTAAAAATCTTTCTGCTGATATTTCTTCTGGTAATTGAACAGGCGTATAATCAACGTCTTTTTGTAAGTTATATGAAATTCTATTTACAACCACAGGAACATTACTGAACATGTGTGGTCCAAGATAATTAAACCTTAACACAGGAGGCGGAGTTCCTCTTCTAGAACTTGGAGTCCTGAGTCCATATTCAATCATTGTCATTGATTTTAAAAAATGAAGCACTGCCAACAAATATCTACCTTCACCATTAGTTTGTACGGTAAAGTCAGCATTAACTTGCAATTCGTCAGGTGCAGAGTTTTTAAACTGATAATAACTATAGTTTGTATGAGTGAAGCTAAAGTTCTCATATGACGCATTTCGGTTCACGAGAACGTCTGGTGTATACGGAAACAAAATACCATTAGTTGGTATAAGCGGTTGGAGTAAATTACTATGCTCATTCTTACCTAATATTTCTTCTCTTGTGCCATTTGCTGGAACACCAAGTCTTGCTCTTTTATCACTCATTTATTTTTAACCTTATATGTGTTATATCTATTTATGGGTTGATTTTTATGATTTTTTATGATACAGTTAATTATACTTTATTATTATTATAGGAGAATGATGGCTGGACAGAATTACCTTGCAAATAAAGATATGTTAGCAGAAATACATAAAAGTAAAATTTCATACTGTGAGTTCATTGACGAAGAAAAGTATCATCAACATGATATTATAGTAGACGACCTTTCTGAAATATTTGATTCTGAAACACAAGAACAAGCAAAACAAAATAAAGCAGATCGGCTATCTTCAAGTGGATACAAAGCTGCTATGGAGTTATTCAAGAAAAACGAACTCGTAACAAAACCCAAGATGGCAACTTACAAAGTTGACCCACAATCTTTCACGATAGACGATTTAATATTTCGCGTGTATACATTTGAACATATACCGCCAAACAACAAAAAGAAAAAGATCAAAAAAGAACGTGATAAGTACATGAGGACCAACTTTATTCCTTTCAAACACTACATTATTCAAAATGGCCAAGCAGTTGAAGTTGGGAGAAGTCACAGCAAAAACGGTGAGTTTTGCACAACCCACGGAAGTCTCACTGATAAATTATCAAGAATGATTATTCTACTCACTGAGCGTTATAGCCAAAGATATAATTGGAGAGGCTACACTTATTTAAGTGAAATGATCGGTGAAAGTTTATTACAATTAACACAAGTAGCACTTGAATTCAACGAGATGAAAAGCGATAACCCATTCTCGTATTACACCAAAGTGTTACAAAATTCATTCACACGTGTTCTGAACTATGAGAAGAAGATACAAAAAGCAAAAGATGAAATTCTAATTGACATGGGTCAAAACCCAAGTTATAGCAGACAAATTGAACACGAAGAAGAAATGAGAATACTCAGAGAACAAAACTCAGACGAAACAGATTTTTAACTTCAAAGGAGAAAATATGCCGCGTGCATTTGATAAGGCAATGGTCTTTACTGACCTGCATTACGGTCTTAAACACAATAGCCAACAACACAATCAAGACTGTGAAGATTTCATAAAATGGATGATTGATCTCGCAAAAAAAGAAAATTGTGACACTGCTTTATTCCTTGGTGACTATCATCATCACCGCGCATCAGTTAATGTGAGCACACTAAATTATATGGTTCGCGGATTAGAGCTTTTGAATGATAACTTCAACAAAGTGTACTTCATCGTTGGCAACCACGATATGTTCTACAGAGAAAAGCGTGATGTGCATTCTCTTCCCATGGCCTCACAGTTTGAAAATATCATTGTTGTAGATGAACAAATCGTTGAAAACAATATCGCCGTTGTACCTTGGCTAGTAAAAGACGAATGGAATGATGTTCTAAATCTCAATGTGAAATATATCTTTGGGCATTTTGAACTACCACACTTCAAGATGAATGCAATGGTAGAAATGCCAGATAATGGTGGGTTAAAAGCAGAACATCTACAAACACCTGAACTGGTATTCACAGGTCACTTCCACAAACGACAAAAACGAGATAATGTGTGTTACATTGGAAACCCATTCGGTCATAACTATGCAGACGCATGGGACTTTGAGCGTGGATGCATGATTCTTGAATGGGATAAAGAACCTCAGTTCTACAACTACCCATACGGTCCACGTTATATCAGCGTAACTCTAAGTGACTTGATTGATAATGCAGACTCTTACTTAACTCCAAGCACACACGCAAAGGTCTTGCTAGATATAGACATATCATATGAAGAGGCAAACTTCTTGCGAGAAACATTCATTGAGAAGTATAATATCCGAGAGTTGAAGTTAGTCCCACAGCGAGAAGACATTGAGTTCGAAGAAACCACTGGTAATATATCTTTCAAAACAGTAGATCAAATCGTCAACGCAGAAATAAGAGAAATAGAAAGTGAAACTTTTGACACAAACAAACTATTGACAATTTACAACGAGCTTTGAAACTATGATAAAAATAAAATCAATGACAGCAAAAAACTTTATGAGCATAGGTGCAGTCACTCAAAGCATCAACTTTGAAGAAAGTGATCTTGTGCTTGTACTTGGCGAAAATATGGACCTCGGCGGCAACGCAAGTCGCAACGGAGTTGGTAAATCAGCCATACTAAATGCACTCAGCTATGCGCTATACGGATCAGCAATAACAAACATCAAGAAAAACAATCTGATAAACTTAACTAACGGTAAGCAAATGTTGGTGACTCTTGACTTCTCTGTGTATGATAAAACATACCGAGTTGAAAGAGGTCGCAACCCAATGCGATTCTCATTATATGTAAATGGGACTGAAGTAGACAACAGTGATTCTGACGAAGCACAAGGTGAAAATCGCAAAACACAAGAAGAACTAGAAAGAATCATCGGTATTAGTCACATTATGTTCAAAAATATTGTTGGCCTAAACACATACAGTGAACCTTTCTTGTCTATGCGTGCAGCAGACCAAAGAGACATAATTGAACACTTACTGGGTATCACCAAACTAAGCGAAAAAGCAACCAAGCTAAAAGAACAAATAAAGTTCACCAAAGATCAGATCAAACAAGAAGAGTTCAGAATCAAAGGTATTATAGAAGCAAACAAAAGAATTGAAGACAATATCAAAATGCTTCGTCTAAAAAGTACTAATTGGGAAAAGAAGATAAAGAAAGATGTTGAAGATACTGAACAAGCAATCAAAGTATTACGTGAGCTAGACATAACAAAAGAACTTGAAAACCACAAGAACTTGGCAAAATGGTCAGAAAATAACAGAACTTTAAAAGAAAAGCAAAGAGAACTAAAATCTCTTCAAAAACAACTGAAACAAATCAATACACAAATTCAAGACATAGAAAAACAACTACAAGACACTGAAGAAAAATCGTGCCCAATGTGTGGTAGCGGACTTGAAGATCACAAGCATGAAGAAATTCAGAACTCACTTAGTGAACTACTAGAAAAAAACATGGCCACAAAAGAAAACACATCAAAAGAAATTGAAGAGTCTGAAAAACAACTTGATGAACTCAGTGAAATTGGTGACAAACCTGTTGTTTTTTATGACAACATTGAAGCTGCATACAAACACCAAAGCAGCTTACACACACTTGAGAGTGATCTGTCAAGACTACAAAAAGAGCAAAACCCACACAAAGAACAAATACAAGACCTTGAAGAAAATGGTCTACAAGAAATAAGTTATGATCTGATAAATGAACTAACAAACACACAAGAGCACCAAGAGTTTCTGTTGAGGCTCCTAACAAACAAAGATAGCTTCATCAGAAAAAAGATCATAGACCAAAATCTTGCACACCTAAATACCAGGTTGAAACAGTATATAGAAACTCTTAATCTACCACATGATGTGGTGTTCCAAAGTGATTTAAGTGTGGACATAACTGAACACGGAAGAAACTTAGATTTCCACAATTTGAGTAGAGGTGAAAGAACAAGACTTATTCTGAGCTTGAGTCTTGCATTCAGAGATATCTATGAAAACCTAAACATGCCAATCAATCTGTTATTCATTGATGAATTGATTGACAATGGATTGGATACTTCAGGTGTTGAAAGTTCACTGAGTATACTGAAGAAACTCAGTAGAGATAGCAGAAAAAATGTGTTTCTTATTAGTCATCGAGACGAACTGGTAGGTAGAGTAGATAATGTGCTGCGTGTAATAAAGAGCAATGGGTTTACTTCATTTGATAGCGAGGTAGAATGATGGCGTTGTTCAACAGAGTATTAATTTCATCCGGTTCAAAAGTGACCCCCATAGCACCTATATATAAGTAAATAATCAGCGGATTCATTGGTGACAACTCTTGCATTCATGTTGAACAGTGGAATGTTTCATTTCTTTTTCAGTTGGTTGTGGTGGTAGAAATTTTACAGCGCCTATTTGTCCGTTGTAGTATTTTCTTTCACCATTGGGTTGTGTTGCACGAAGAACATCTTCAAGAACTTGAAGTCTAACTTCAGCATAATAAAGAGACGCTTTTGTTTCGTGGAGAGATAATATTCTAAACTCAAAGTTATCAATTGAATTTGTTTCTATTTGTTCATTGAGATGTTTACTAGAGCTTGTATATGTTTGCCACTTTGTTTCTTTATATACAATTTTTCTATTTTTTTTACCAGGAATTTTCTTCCTAAGTCTTGACAGGAACTGTTTCTTTCCTATATAATGTTTACCATTATTGTGATCAATTATTCTATAGATGAATCCATACCATTCTGTAGGATCAAACTCAAAGTCACATATCCAATGTCCATATCTATACATAGTGTTATTATTTATGGACTGAAAAAATGAGAAAGCACCAGTTGGTTCTGGTGTTAGGGAATACACAATCAGCAACACATTGGTAAGATAGTTTACCCCTCTTGAGACTGCCACTATGTGATGTCGTCGGATCTGAGGAGCTGGCCTGAATAAGGAATTGGTTCTTATTCTTGTAGTGTTGATCCACATGGGCCCGAAAGGATTTCCCATGCTAACCAACACAACCAAAAAAGATTATGCTCTGGTAGAAAAAGATTGGTCATGAACCAAGCCAACATAGGCCCACTTGACATAGCTCTCCAAACGAATCGCTGATAGTGGGTCGCGGCATAATGTGCTTTATGATTACAAGTCTACGACGTTGAAGAAACTGGTAACAGTGGATCTAAAATGACGCCTTTGGAGTGAAACGGACATATAAGGGGAACCAGCCGTGAAGCTCAACCACAAAGTAACTATTTTATCCTGTGGCCCCACCGAGTGGGACAGCCAAATGAGGAGCGATATGAGGGTGGCCACCAAATTAGCCATGAGTAACTGAACGCAGAAGATTTTCTGTTAGTTCCAATTTTGTATCGTGTACCTCTGGACAACTAGACTTACTTTGCTAATGCGAACCCGGGCAAAGTATAAAGTGCTACGGATAGGCTTAAGAGGATGATGGTGCCCGCCTCACGTTTAGTTGTATGTTTGGATTCGGTGCGCCTACGCGAAGGGCCTTACGGATATCCGCCCTGAAAGGGGCGGATTATTCCCACCTTGCGAAGGATGTAATAGATACACCTAGTAAATCATTACCATTCATTACTGTGTTGCTGAAAATTTTTATTGTATTCCCCAAAATGATATTATCAAAAAGATGAATGAGTGAGCGAAGCGAACGAATGAATCTTTGCAGATAATACGGACGTGACACTTTGTGTCACTCCGCTTAATGATATTCATAATGAGGTAAATCATGTTATTGATAGCTACACCCAGTAATAAATTCATTTCACCACAGACCATGAAATGCGTTTATGACCTAGATATTCCAAAATATGTTGAGTACTACTACGGATATAAACCAACACAAGTTCTTAACCTCATAGCTGAATGGGGTAAGGGGTTTGATGGTGTGTTATTTCTCACACATGAGTCAGTGTTCACCAATGAACAAATACATGAAATGATTGAGTCTGAATATGATGTAATCTGTAAACCAGATTCACTTGATTGTGCATTTGTTAGAGGTCATGTCTTTAAGACTTTGCCCTATCCACATTTCAGTGGTGAACAGTTCGTTGAGCGTTTCTTAAAGAATGTCAGAGGTCAATTTGCAGTGAAAATCTCATCATAGTGTTTTCTGTGATGAGATTTTCTCCTGCATATCATTGACGTATTCAATCACATTATTTCTTTGTAGTGGGCTCATGATCCAAGCCTCTGTCCAAGTGATCCCCCCATTCATGTTGTAACAGATATCCAATATTTGTTTTTCTATATTTTTGGTACTTTTTTCAAGGTATTCAATGTGGTTCTGTATCTCTTCGGGGGTAGAAGAAGATAAGAACCTTATGAAAAATTTGTTTCATTGAATTCAATTGGAATAGTCCAACTGTGGTTACAACTTGTGCACACTGCTTCCATATCCTTTTGGACACCGTGAGAATTCACATCGTTTATTTTCTTTTCAATTTTTGATGAATCAGTCAATTCAATATTCTGCAAGAATTCAGATATGTATTTTTTGTTTGTGACTTCTTGCACCTCACCACTTGCTGTAGTAACAACTACTTTTACTATGGCGTCTACCATCAATTCAAAATTGAGTTTTGATGCCTTTAGGAATGCATCCCCAAACATTTTAAGTCTTGCTTCATCTGATATTTGAGGGTCTTTTAGTATTCTATCTAGCTTGCTGTTTTCAAAGTATGCTTTTTGTTGTTTTACTGTAGCTTCAAAAGTACTTGGTGCAATATAAACGCTTACACCGTTACTTAGTATGACTTCATATTCTCTTTCTAGTTTTTCAGTGTTGTGTAGTAGAGCATCGTAATTGATTGCATATGAGTTTTCGTGCTCGCATTCTGGACATGTTGCGCTGATGCTACTTTGTTCACCGTATGATGCTGCACGTATTCCGATAATTATTGCGTCAATATCACATGAAAGTAATTTTCTTGTATTTTTTACTGCTGGCACACAACTTTTGATGACAGAAATAATAGCCTCACCGTTAAGAAGTGCATCTGGGTTTTTCATTATTGCTTCATCTTTTGCGGTCATTGGGAGTATGCTTACTTCAAGATCATCATTCAGATCTACTACACCTTGTGAGTAAAACAAACCTTGACTTGGTAGTTGTACATTGAGTTTTGCTACGCGGTAGAAATTTGCTAAAGGGTTTTGTTCAGTCATGGACTCCTCTTTTTTATTGGGTAAATAATCGTTAGTTGAACTATTTATCAGCGATTTTTTGAGGTTATTAGTGTGTCCGAAAGTATTCACATAGACAGTATTCAATTTGATGATGGTAGTACCAGTATACCCAAGTGGTCTACTGAAGCCACATTGGAGCGCGTGTTAGCGAAGCTGCCACGTGGAGGAAGAATTGAGACTGATCTTCGTGCAGTAGTTGACACATTACGAGAGGCTAGAAATACGGATCGTAAAGCACACGCTGATGCCACAAAGTCCTTGAAATCAATTCAAGGTGCAATAGAAAGAAGTGGCGAAAAGATAAAGCGGGTAGAAACTGCTACTAAAAAAAGTTCACAGGAAGACCGCACCAAAGAACGAGAAGGTAGAAGAAAATTAGTTGAGGAACGCAGATCAAGACGAGAATTGAGTGGTATTGTGAGTCCAGTCACTGCATTGAGTTCTAATCTTTTTGAGTTGAACAAAGGTGTTGTTGATATTAAAGGGCCATTCAGAAGATTTCCAAATGTTCTTGCTCCGATATTAAAGAAGTTTCCTGCATTGGGATTAGTGACTGTTGGGTTGAGTGCTGTATTTGGCACTTTGACTACTTTGACTGGTCGTTATATATCCATACTAATGGACAGTGCTAATGTGTTTCGTGGACTCAATGAAGTGGGTCTGAGAGGAATAGAAACGAGTTCTCAGTTGTATGGGAATTTACAAACACTAACAATGAGTTCAAGTGAATTTCAGAAAATCATGACTGATTATTCTACAGCGATGAACACTTTTGGTATGGAAAGCCTCAGAAACGTTATTTCAGCCACTGGTGATGCTGAACGCAAATTCAGTGACTTCGGTATGACCACTGCTGAAGGAACACAATTTTTGGCGAGACAACTACAGCAACAAAGATTATCAGGTGTATTTACTCTGAGATCTGAAGAAGAACAACGTGAATCATTAGAGAAATCTATAGAAACAGTTTCAGCCTTTAGTACAATGATGGGTATTTCACGTCAGAGAATAATGGAAAATCTCACGCAAATACTTGAACAAGACAGAATGAGAGCTGTATTTGCTTCTATGCGAGACAGAGAACAGCGCGAAGCTATATCACAGACAATTGGTACTGTGATAAAAATGTTTACTGCATTGGGTGGTCCTGGTGAAAGATTTGCTGACTTTTTCACAGAAATGACATCAGTGTTAGATCCTGTGATGGCAGAGAGCTTCCAACAGTTGGTACCATTTGCTGGTGAGACTGCCATGGTAATGGCTAATCTATCAAGAGAAGTTCAGAATCTTGAAAGCGCAATGAATCCAGACATGGTAACAGAAAGGATGTTTGCATTGGGTGAAGCTTTAGAAAGAGACAGAGACCGAATAACCTTCATGGCGAGAATGGGTGACCAGACAGCGAGACAAGCTGCTTCTATGCTGATGCAGTTTGAAGAGATGCGTACCAACTTTGAACGAATTGCCAGAAGAGAAAGAATCAGTGTTCAAGAAGTTGCACGAAATCGAGCGAGAGCGGACGCAGAATTGGCTAGTAGTTCTGCAATACTACAAGATCAACTTGTGAGAATAAGAATTGGATTTAACAGACTGTTAATAAATTTATTTGATGTGATACTTGGATCTAGAGATGCAGCCGAGACTATGCAGTTATTGGAGCGAATTGGTACATCACTAGGTAATGCTTTTGTCAGGATGAGTGAGTGGTTAGAGAGCTTCTTTACTGAAGAACACAGCGCTTTAAGTTTTTTTGAACGATTAGGCCTTTTATTCAGCAAAGGTGTTGAAGCTATGTTTCAAGCTGTTGCCGACACAATGGCAAGAAGTGATAACGTTTTAGTCCGCGGTGCAGGTAGATTATTGGGCGGTATAGCGGCAACTGATCCAATTGAAAGAGAGCGAGAAAGACTTGGGATTACAGGTCAAGTTGGAGTAGTAAGAGGAATACGTGATGTGGTGAGTCCGCTTGGGCTTTTTAATCCATTAACACCAACTATTAGTTCCGTCACGAGTGATTGGAAAAGAGACAGAAAGCTTGGAGAGCTTGAAAGCCTATTAGGTCATGATGGTCTCAGTGGTGTAGATAGACAGCACATGGGGGTGATTAGAACTGCAGCCCTATCACAACTAACAGAAGGTGTTGACCCACAAGCAGCAGTGAAGAAAGCATTTAAAGAATCAACTGACTCACTAAAAAACGAAATTGAACTTCTAAATAAAAATATGAAAGACGCAAATGATGAAGAATTGGAAAGTCTGCGACAACAAATAGCAGAGCTAAGAGAAAATAAAGAAGCAATAAAGGCTGTTCGAAACGCAATCCGCGAGACCGAGTGAACTACTGCTGAGCCACGGCTCTTGTGGTTTTCTGCGTGATACGTGATAAATACTTCAACAACACACAAATAGAGGAAAATAATGTCTTGGAAGAAATACTTTAGACCTGTTAATTCAGCGTTGCCAGCACCAACAGCATATTCAGACCCATCAAGTTCTGTTAGTAACTTTTCTAGCTGGCTACCTGAATACTATCAAGGTCCGCCAAATCGAATCATGCGTTACTTGCAGTATGATCAAATGGATATGGATCATGAGATATCTGCTGCACTTGATACGTTGGCAGACTTCTCAACTCATTTAGATGAAGACACTGGTGTGCCGTTTGAAATTAACTATTCAGAAGATGCAAGCCCAAGTGAGATTGAAGTATTAGAAAAAAGTCTAAAGCAGTGGTGCAATCTAAACGAATTTGATAGAAGATTATTCAGGATTTTCAGAAGTGTTCTGAAGTATGGCGATCAGTTTTTCATACGACATCCTCGTACATATAAACTACATTGGGTAGATCCAAGTACAGTTGAGAAAGTACTTGTTAATGAAAGCCAAGGTAAGAAAGTAGAATCGTTTTTCATTAAAGATCTAGACTTGAATTTACAGTCACTGACAGCCAGCAACATGAATCGTAAAACACAAAGGGGTTACGATAGTGCTGATACAGTATTTCCAAATGTGCCTTACACAGGCCAAGTTGGTGGTGGTGGATATGGAAATATGTCTAGCTATGGTGGTGTGGACTATGCAGAAGGCGAAGCATTTCAAGTAGATAGTACTCATGTTGTTCACATGACACTTTCTGAAGGCATGACTTCAAGCTGGCCTTTCGGTATCAGTATACTTGAAACAGTGTTCAAAGTTTACAAGCAAAAAGAGTTACTAGAAGATAGTATATTGATATACCGCATACACCGTGCACCAGAAAGACGAATATTTTACATTGACACAGGAACTATGCCTCCAAATAAAGCAGCACAGTACCTTGAACGAGTTCGTTATGAAGTACAACAAAAGAGAATTCCAAGCAGAACTGGCGGCGGGCAGTGCTTTGCAATGGATACAAAAGTACCTCTTTTAGATGGACGTACATTAACCATAGCAGAGTTAACCAAAGAGCATGCAGAAGGTAAGAAAAATTGGGCATATAGTTGTGATCCTGTTACAGGAGAACCTATGCCAGGATTGGTATCTTGGGCAGGCGTTACTAAGAAAGATACATCTGTTATAAAAGTAACTTTAGACAATGGAGAAAGCATTATATGTACTCCAGAGCATAATTTTCCAGTACTAGGAAAAGGAAAAGTGAAGGCTAAAGATTTAGTTGTAAACGAAGACAATCTAATTAGCTTTCATACCAGAATGAAATCAATAAATGAAAAAAACGATAATGCTAGTGAATATGAGCAAGTGTTTGATCATTCTGATAAAAAATGGAAATTTACACATCGTGTAGTAGCACGATACATGAAGGAGCTTGGAAAGCATCAGGAGTTGATTTTTAGAAAAACAGCTAAAGACAAAAGCAAAAATGTAATTCATCATGGTGATTATAATAAGTTCAACAACAATCCAGAGAATCTATATTTCATGAATGGTCGTGATCACTTTTATCTTCATGCTCGTTATAGTGGTTGGCATATGTTCACTGAAGAGAGAAAAGCTGAAGCTATTAACAAGAGATTAGAGACACTGGCTAACAGGACAGAAGAAGAAAAAGCTCAAGCATCAAAACAGCGAAGTGAAATTGCGAAAACTTTCTGGGCTAAAATTAAGAGTGATCCAGTAGAATATAACAAACATAAAGAAAGACTAACAGAACACTTATCAAAAATTGAAAGTCCACCGTTTGATAATAAGTCTGTTGTAGTAAACGATAGAATGTTTGAAATTATAACGGAATATACTATTTCAGAAAATCCAACAAGAAAAGGTCTATGTGATCTACTTAAAAGTGATAAAGAATTTATGGAGCTATATGAAAATTTAAATTTTGATGATAGCAACAAAATTAATAAGATTGATCCAAACGGCATATCTAGAGATAGTATACTAAAGATTGTTAAAAATCATGGATATAAAGACTGGAGGCATTTTGTTAGAAGCCATGGACTAAAAACTATACAGCCAGTAAGAAAGCTTCGTTGGGAGCAAAAGCAATTGTCTTATTTTGTGGACATAGTTAAAAAAGAAGGAATATCTAGTAAAAACGATGCAGTAAAACGACTACAAAATGATTCAAAATTTATGAAATGGTTTGCTGAGTTAAATAAGAATATCAAAGGAAATTCAAAGACTACTAATTTTAGTGGCAACACGTTTAATGTATTCCTTAATGAATTTGGATATGCAAATTGGTCTGATTTCAAAAACAAACTTGAATTGTTTAATCATAAAGTGGTTTCAATTGAATATCTAGAGGATAAAATTGATGTAGGTACACTAACAATTGACAGGGATGAGGAGTTCCATCCTCATCATACGTTTGCATTAGAGACTGGAGTGTACACATATAATTCAATTACAGATGCTGCATATAATCCTCTTTCTTCATTGGAAGATTATTACTTTGCTGTAAGTGCAGAAGGTCGTGGAAGTAAAGTAGAAACGCTCCCAGGTGGTGAAAACCTTGGATGCTTCTCACTTGATACCAAAGTCAAACTTATGGATGGTAGAGATTTATCTATATCTGAAATCAGTGAAGAACTAAAGCAAGGTGAAGAGTTATGGACATATAGCTGTCACCCTGTTACAGGAGAAGTTGCTCCTGGTTTTATTTCTTGGGCGGGAAAGACAAGAAGTCAAGCTGATGTCGTGAAGATAACTCTTGATAGTGGTGATGAGATCGTCTGTACACCTGATCATAATTTCCCAATCAAAGGTGTTGGATTTGTTGAAGCCAAAGATTTATCAGTTGGTGAATCACTGATACCACTTTATATTGAGGGTGACTTGATATATTGCCCACATAAAAAAACTTGGGTGAGTAAAACAACGTTTGGTGTACCAACTCAAGAGCAAGAAAAAGATGTGGAACTAAACCACAAGATTGCTGCAATAGAGTATCTTGAAGAAAAACTTGATGTTGGAACACTAACTGTTGATATCACTGAAGAATATCATGATTATCACACTTATGCACTGAGTGTTGGTGTATTTGTTAAAAACTCCATTGATGATCTCAGATACTTCAACAACAAGATGATGAGAGCACTGGGTGTTCCAAGTGGATATCTACCAACTGGTCCAGAAGATGGAACCAATGCTTACAGCGATGGTAGAGTTGGTGCAGCATTTATTCAAGAGTTCAGATTTTCTAGAGTATGTCAGCGCTACCAGAGGCTGATAGCTCCTGTGTTTGATAGAGAGTTTAAGTTGTTCTTGAAGCACAGAGGTATTGAAGTTGATAACTCAATATTTTCATTATCGTTTACACCTCCGCAGAACTTCTCAGAGTACAGAAAGTTAGAGTTGGATAGTGCTTATGCAAACTTGTATAACTCAGTTGCAGCGAACGAAAATCTGAGTAGAAGATTTGCATTGAAGAAGTACCTTGGGTTGAGTGAATCAGAGATTGCAGAGAATGAAAGGCTTTGGAGAGAAGAAAATGATGTGAGCCATTTGACTCAAGATAAGAGACCTGGGCTTGACATGAGACAAGCTGATATCAGAGCACCAATGGATACAGATTTTGATGACTTTGGTTTTGGTGATCCAGATATTGGGGAACCAGACATTGGGGGAATAGACGTTGGTGAACCTGATATAGGTGGAGATGAAATCTAATGAAAAAAAACGTATTTGAAAACTATTTTCCAGAGTTTGATGAATTTTCTCGTGAACATTTAGATGACTTAGGTGGCGATGAAAAGAGAAAGTTTGCAGATGCGATAGATGCTGAGAAAGCACCGAAGTTTGAGAAGCGTGCAAGATTGACATTTAAGCATTTGAACAGAATGAGGAAAATAAGAGAAGTAAAGAAGTTAGAAGCAGCCGCACATAGACAGTTTGTAAAAACCATGTATGGAACTAAAGCAGATGATGAAGGTTTAGGCTTTTGAATTTTTGATTTTTTTTATACAAAGCACACAAAACGGCGTTTTTTGCATCGTTTTGTGTGCTTTTTTGTTTGAAATATGTAAATAGTGTTATATCGGAAAGATACTTTATCATGTATTTATCTGATTGTGTAATTTTAAGTGTTAGTGTTACCCTGCAGGTACATAATAAAATTTGTTGTTAACAACTAAAGGAGATTAAGATGGCAGATCGTCAAAAACTAGAGCGCGTATTAGACTTGCTAATTAACGAAGAGCAAGACCAAGATCAAGCAACTGAATTACTACATCAATATATGGTAGAAAAAGCACGTGAAGTGTATGAATCTTTGATGGACGAAGATGAAGATTTTGTTGATGAAATTGAAGATGACATGGAAGAAATCGAAGACGACGAAGTTGGAGATTTTGAAGATGACGTAGAAGTAGACGACGAAGTTGATATTGAAGATGAAGGTGAAGAAACAGAAGAACGCCTTGAAGATCTTGAAGCAGCGCTGGCGGATCTGCGAGCTGAATTTGATCGCCTGATGTCTGATGAAGAAGATGATGTTGAACTCGAACTAGATGATGAAGAAGTGGAAGTTGATTCCGAAGAAGAAGAATTTGATCTAGATGATGACGAATTTGATCTAGAGATGGAACTAGAAGAAGCTACAAAACTACAAGATCCAGTGGCTGATCCTGGTATGGGAACAGAAGGCAAGTACACAGGCACAGGAAAAGGTTCCAAGAATGGTTCTGTAAACAAAGAAAGTCCTTACACAAACGTCCCACCACGCACAACAGATGGTGAACCAACTGATTTTGTAGGTGATGACGAAACTGGTGAAAAAGCAGATTCCGCGAAAGACCATACCCCCACAAGTAATGTTGATGTAAAGAAAGCTGAAGTAAAGCATGGTCATGACGCACAAAAAGGTGAAGGCAAATACACTGGTACTGGTAAAGGTTCCAAGAATGGTTCTGTAAACACCAAGAGTGCACTTGGATCTGGTAAAAGTCCAAGAGGCAAGTAAGGAGATATCGTGAGTAACAAGCTCTACGAATATAGAACGTATGACCAGGCTAATATTTTGTTAGAAAAAGACAAAACAACTGGCACTATGTTCATGAATGGAATTTTCATACAAGGTGACACAAAGAATCACAATCAGCGTGTTTACCCTGTTAGTGAAATATCCAAAGCTGTTACAAGCATACAAGAAAGAATAAAAGAAAATGGTGGTGTACCTGGTGAACTAGATCACCCAGAAGAACTTTCAATAAACTTGGATAGAGTGAGCCACATGATAGAAAGCATGTGGCTTGAAGGTAAAAATGGGTGTGGAAAGCTAAAGATAATACCTACGCCGATGGGTAATATAGTAAAAGTTTTGTTAGAGAGTGGTGCCAAGTTAGGCGTAAGCTCTCGTGGTTCAGGCAACGTAGACGCCACTGGTTATGTCAGTGATTTTGATATAGTCACAGTGGATGTTGTAGCACAACCAAGTGCACCAGAAGCATACCCAAAAACAATCTACGAAAGCCTCTTCAATATGAGAGGTGGAGATAGAATGTTTGAAATGTCACAACAATACACACACAACAATGACAAATTGGCACAGAAGTATCTCGCAAAAGATATTGCAAAGTTCATTAGTGAACTTAAGAAGAGTTAAAGGAGAACAAACACATGTCTGTAAAGTTCGACAACTTGGCTGAAAGTATTGGACTTGACAAAGAAGCTCGTGAACTAATCACTGAAGCTTGGGAGTCAAAGTTAAAAGAAGCCAGAGATGAGATTACGGCTGAGCTTAGAGAAGAATTTGCTCAAAAATTTGAGCATGACAAAGCAACCTTGGTTAAAAGTGTTGATCGTTTCATTAGTGAAAAGGTTAACGCAGAGATTGAGGAGTTTTCACAAGACAAGAAAGCATTGGCAGAAGAAAGAGTTAGAGCAAAGAAAAAGATCGCTGAACACGCAAAGATGGTTGAGCAATTCATTACTGAAACTCTAGCAAAAGAAATTCGTGAACTAAAAGAAGATCGTGATTCTGCAAAAGCAAATGTCCAGAAACTAGAAGAATTCGTTCTAAAACAACTAGCTGAAGAGGTCAAGGAATTCCATTCCGACAAGAAAGCACTTGTTGAACAACGAGTCAAGCTAGTTCGCGAAAACAAACGTCAACTAACTGAATCTAAGCAGGCATTAGTAAAGAAAGCAGCAAATGTACTAGAAGAAAAAGTAAACAAAGTAATTGCTTCTGAAATCAAACAATATCGCAGTGACATTGATATGGCACGCAAAAATGACTTCGGACGCAGAATCTTTGAAGCATTCGCAAGCGAATACATGACATCACACTTGAATGAAAGCAGTGAAGTCAGAAAAATACAAAAGACTGTTGAACAACTAAACCAAAAGTTAGAAGAATCACAAAGTCGTTTGAAAGAGCAACAAACATTACTTGAGTCTGAACAACGTAAAGTTCGTGCAGCAAAAGATCGTCTCGGACGTGACAAAGTAATGAGTGAACTAATGTCTCCTCTTGGTAAGCGTCAGCGCGCAATCATGGAGGAACTACTAGAAAACGTTAAAACTGCTAATCTGCGTGAGAGCTTTAAAAAGTATCTTCCAGCAGTGTTAAACGAAAAAAACACACATCATCACACAGATAAAGAGGTTATCACTGAATCTGTTACAAGCATGAAAACTGGTGACAGAAGTGAATCTATATCACAACAAAACGATGACGCAGAATATGAACTAGAAATGAACCAGCTAAGAAAATTAGCAGGCATCAAAGGCCAAAAATAAGCTGGATTAAATTAAAAGGAGATATGAAAAATGGCAAATAAGCTATTTGAAAGTAAGTGGGCAGGTGCAAAAGAAGCCCTCCTAGAAGGTCTAAATGGCACCCGCCGTGACAACATGAATGTTGTTTTGGAAAATACTCGCAAACACCTGGCTGAAAATGCAACCGCTGGTGCAACTCAAGCTGGTAACATTGCTACACTAAACAAGGTTATGCTACCACTGATTCGTCGTGTAATGCCAACTGTCATTGCAAACGAAATCATCGGTGTGCAGCCAATGACTGGACCAGTAGGTCAGATCCACACTCTACGTGTTCGCTACGCTGACACAAGTTCTGGTGTGACTGCTGGTACTGAGGCGCTAGGACCATTCGATTTGGCTCGTGCTTACTCCGGTAACGAAGATGCCAACAACCCAAGAGCTGCTAACGTTGCTGCTCTAGAAGGTACCGCTGGTAATCGCTTAAGCATCCAAATCTTGAAAGAGATCGTTGAAGCAAAAACTCGTCGTCTAAGCGCTCGCTGGACTTTCGAGGCTGCTCAGGATGCTAACGCTATCCACGGCATCGACATCGAAGCCGAAATCATGCAGGCTCTAGCACAAGAAATCACAGTTGAAATCGACCAGGAAATGCTGAACAACCTACGCTCTCTAGCAGGTCCAGCTCCTGAAACATTCGACCAAGGTGCTGTAAGTGGTACTGCTACTTACGTCGGTGATGAACACGCCGCTCTAGCAGTTATGATCAACCAACAAGCAAACCTAGTTGCTGCTCGCACTCGTCGCGGCGCTGCTAACTGGGCCGTTGTTTCACCAACTGCTCTAACAATCCTACAAAGTGCTACAACTTCAAGCTTCGCTCGTACCACTGAAGGTACTTTCGAAGCACCAACCAACACCAAGCTAGTCGGTACCCTAAACAACAGCATGAAAGTGTATGTTGACCAATTCGCCGGCGCTGGTGAGGCTGTACTTCTAGGATACAAAGGTCCAAGTGAAACTGATGCTGCGGCTTTCTATTGCCCATACATTCCATTGATGAGCACAGGCCCAGTAATGGACCCACAGACCTTTGAGCCAGTGGTTTCATTTATGACAAGATACGGTTATCGTGAACTGTCTAACACTGCGAACTCTCTTGGTAACGCTGCTGATTATCTCAGCAAAGTTGGTATCAACGATGCGACACTAACTTTCTTCTGATTGTTAGTATAGCACAAGTACCACAAAAAGCCCACCTCGCGTGGGCTTTTTTTTGCCTATAAATAGTGTATAATACAACAAAAAGGATAGGTAATGCTAAATGAAACCGAAACAAAAATATTTTTAGAAAAGCACAATTGGATTTCTTACAGTAACAGATTAAAAGCTCAGCATCTGGATTTAATTGAATATTTGAACTCAAAATATCCGCATAAAAGAATATCAGAGCAACTGTGGTTATATGTCAACAATCATAATAGTCCACCCACTTGTTTAGTTTGTGATAAGCCTTCACGATTTAAGAATATCAAATTAGGCTATTCTGATTTCTGTGGATCAAAAACGTGTTTCTCTCAATACCGAAAAGCAAACAGCAAAAGTGCAGCTGCGATTGCAAACCAATCAGTGAATCCCCCGCAGTGTAAGCACCCACAATGTGAAAAACCAGTGAAAAAGAACTCACAAGGTCTTTGGAGATCGTATTGTAGTTTTGAGTGCAGAGGCCAACACAACTCGTTAAAAAGCAGAGACAAAGCCAGAAAAACTTGGACTGAGAAGTATGGTGTTGATCATCCAAGAAAATCATCTGAGGTGAATGAGAAATTAAAACAAAAATGGATGGATGCACATGGAGTAGACAACCCAGCAAAACTTGATTGGGTTCAAGAAAAGATGCGTGCCACTTGTTTAGAAAAATATGGCAGAGAGAATGGTGGTCACATGAATCATCATCAGCAAAATGAAAACCTTTACTTGTTGAAAGACAAGACAGAGTTGCAGAAACTGTACCCATCTAATAGTCCATGTGATATTGCTGAAATAGTTGGATGTCATATCTACACTGTGTATGAGCATTTGCGTATGCATGGGTTGACTTCTTATGGGAAATCGTCTTTTGAAAAAGAAGTAGTCAATTTTTTGGAAGATTTGGGAGTTGAAAACATAGTTGAAAATGACAGAAAGATACTTAACGGAAAGGAACTAGACATAGTTCTGCCAGACTACAATATGGCAATAGAGTGTAATGGTCTGTATTGGCACACAGAGAAATACAAAGAAGGAAAAGAGTATCATAGGCAAAAATTTTTGGAGTGTGAGCAAGCAGGAATTCAGCTACTGTCTATCTTCAATGATGCGTGGGATGACAAAAAAGAAATAGTCAAGAGCATCATTAGACACAAGATTGGCAAGAGCGGTAGACGAATATTTGCAAGAAAATGCACGCTAAAAAGAGTGAACAACAGAGACCTCAAACAGTTTTTGAATAGCAATCACATCCAAGGGTTTGTTGGTGCATCTTATGCATACGCTTTGTTTTACCATCAAGAGATAGTTGCAGTGATGACTTTTTCTTCTCCAAGATCAGGGATCGGTAAAAATATAGAGAATTGCTACGAAATTGTGAGATATGCATCTTCTGTACCAGTAGTTGGTGGTGCAAGCAAATTACTTTCTAACTTTACCCGAGATCATTCACCATCAGTGATAGTTTCTTACAGTGACAACGAGTGGAGCACTGGGGATTTGTATCTGAAATTAGGCTTTGAACTTGATAGAGAGTTGCCTGCTAGTTACAGTTATTTGGCACCTGGTGGGAGAAAAATGTATCATCGTTACAGATTCGCAAAGCATCAATTGGTGAAAGAAGGTTTTGATCCAAGCAAAACAGAAAAACAAATAATGCAAGAACGTAATTTTCTGAGAGTTTGGAATTGTGGGAAGCGAACTTGGAAACTTACACTGTGAAAGGTTTTTTTCTGCCTATAAATGTTGTATAATATACAAGGGGGTTTGTCACGGCAAGAAATAGAAAAACTCGTTAAAGACTATCCAAAACACTATGTTCAAAAAACAAAAGCCAACAGTGAACTGAGAGAGTGGGTAGAAAGTAATCATACTGTAGATTGTGATCACTGGCCTACCATGATCTACTCCGCTATTAATAACGTTAGTAACATATGTGAAAAAGGAAAATCGCAAACCATAAAAAGAATATCTCTTGGATTTACTGGTTGTGGACCCGCAAGAGACTGCGAATGTACACGCGACAAAATAGCCAGTAAAACAAAAGAGTCACTTCGTGAACTACTGACTGAAAAAAAACAATCAGCCAACGAGAAAAGAAAAGCCACGATGGTTGAAAAATACGGGTATGAATTCAATAGTCAGCGCCCAGACATACACCATGTCTGGTGCAAACCCAAAATGAATGAACAAACTCACACACTGTTATCTGATCCAGAGTGGGTTGAGGATCAGTATGTAGTGCAAAGAAAATCTCTGACTGAAATAAGTAACGAACTAGGTGTGTACTATGGAACAGTGGGTGAGTATGTTAGAAAACATGGCTTTCATGTTAGGAGGGTTGTTAACCAATCTATAGTGGAAAAGCAAGTAGCTGATTTTTTGAACGATATTGGGGTTGAGTACGCTACAAGTGACTGGGACACTCTTGATACAAAAGAGTTAGATATTGTAGTCCCATCTAAGAACTTGGCAATAGAAGTCAATGGTCTATATTGGCATAGTTATCACCCAAGTGGTGAATGTAAAGAAGACAAGTATCGTCATTTGTGTAAAACAAACGAAGCGGAGTCCAAAAACATCAATCTGGTGCACATAACAGACTGGGAGTGGAATAATAGACAGACGGCTGTGAAGTCACTTCTACAAAGCCAGTTGAAGTTAAACAAAAAAATAGGAGCCAGGAAAACAAAACTATTAGAAGTTTCTGCCAGTCAATGTAGAAACTTTTTAAACGAAAATCACACACAAGGATTTGCTCCTGCCAAAAAACATATTGTGCTTGTCCATGATGACAAGATAGTTATGGCGTGTAGCATCGGTAAGAATCGTTTTTCTAAAAATAGCTACGACGAAGTGATTAGACTAGCCACAGCACAAGGTGTTACTGTAGTTGGTGGGCTGAGCAAAATCATAAAACATTTAGATTCACCACTGGTAAGCTACGTTGACAGAGACAAGTTTAATGGTAGTGGATATGAGTCAGTTGGGTTTGTGCGTAGAAAAACCACTAGTCCAGGTTATTTTTGGACTGACGGTAATGTTCCAATATCAAGATATCGTTGTCAAAAGCACAGATTATCAAAATGGCTTACAAGTTATGACAGTGAAAAATCAGAAAGTGATAATATGTTCTATGCTGGTTATAGAAGATATTGGAACTGTGGTAACTGGGTGTATGTATTGGAGTGAAAGCCCACCTCGTGTGGGCTTTCTGTAGAGGTCTTAACTTGATTTGAAGTTCTTTAATTTCATTCTTCCCCTGATATAGTGGAGGTTGTTTAGTTTTTTTTGGTATTGTATTTCTTTGACTGTTCTGTAGTCATTCAGTAAATCTTGTTGTTCTTTTGTTTTGAATTTTGTTTTGCATATATGTGTTAGTCCCTTTACTTCTTCTTTGGTCATTTCAGCGAGATGAAATTTTTTGAATGTTTCATCAAAATAATGTGTATCAGTTATGAACCAACATTTTCCATCTACCTCAAACCAAGAAAGATCACCGTACTTGTACAGTCCATTCCTATGTAGTATGGGCAAAGATTTCTTGTAATGATGTGAATGATTATTCAGTAAAATAGTTCTAACATTGGGAATAGTCATCCATTTGCACAGCTTTAGGACCTTAAGATTCATTGGAAGTGCTATCCTTTGTCCTTTGCTTCTTCCAGAAGGTTATCAATTTGTTCTTGTGTCAATTCAATACAATTGACTTTTTTGTCTAACTGGCGTCTTAGTGTGGTATAGAGTTCATGTACATGCACTATGGAACCATGTGTGCACCAGTTGTAGACATCACCCCTGGTCATGTGAGTTCTCCAGTTCACCACACTTGAGTTAGGACTTATGTCTTGTAAGTCTAAGTATGCGTAGTGTATGGTCCATATGTCTTTTTTGCGAATTCCGTAATTGCCATCTTTGAACTTAACAATTGTTGGTTGCTCTTGCTTCAACATCTGTTTCAACATTTTAACCATTTTGTCTATTACCTTCCTTTTAATCTTTCTGTGAAAAGTTCTTTATTTACTTCATCTTCGGTCATACCAGAAGGTTTCACTTTTTTGTGTTGTAGCTTGTTATAGATTCCATACACAACACCGATGCTACTTTCTGTACACCATGATGAATATGCAGGAATTAATACCACTCTCCAGTTGATTTCATTTCTTGAACTTTTGAAGTCCTTTATGTCCAAGTAAGTGAACCACGGAATTGATATGCTAAATTTTCTAATACCGTAATTTCCATCGCTGAATTTAACAATTCTAAGCTTTTTAATCATGGTTCATCCTTTTAATTTTTCACAAAACACTAGCTTATTGATTTCTTCTTCACTTAACCTTGATGAAATCACGGATTTTTTTTGTTTTTCGCACAATTTTTTGTGTACTTTATGTACTATATCAAAGTCTGAGTGTGTGCACCATGAATATATACTATCAAGGTTAATACTCACTCTCCAGGTCACTTCACTTTGATTAGTATCTGTGAAATCCATAATATCTAAAAATATATAAGAACTTGTGAGACGTTCTTTTTTTCTAATTCCATATTTTCCATCTGAAAATTTCACAATTGATGGATTCTCATGTCTGAAGTATTCAATGGCTTTTTTAATCATGCTCTGCTATCTCTTGTTGTCTTTTTCATCATTTAGTTCTTTCAGTATTTCTTTTTCAGACATAACTTTGACTTTTGTTATTTTTTTATCTAGTACATTTTTTAGTGCTGTATTAGCTTCTGTGATACTACTTGTTGTGCACCAAGAATACACACGCGGACAGCTGATGCGAGTACGCCAGTTCACTTCATTGCTGTTAAGCTGGTTGTCCGTGATATCTAAGTATGCAGAGAAGAAAAGCAGTCTTTTTCTGATCCCGTAATTGCCATCAGCAAACTTCACTATGGATGGTTTTTTTCTGATGAATTTGAACATGTCATTCCCCCTTAGTCTTCTTTAGTCTTGTTGTGAACAAAAGCCGTTTTAGATCCTCTTTTGATACAGGAGTAGAAGATACTTGATTGTGTTGTAGTTCTTGGTACGTATCAAATGCTTTTTTAGTAGCAACAACACAAACATTTGAACAGCAAGAGTGAACTCTGTCACACGTGAGATTTGACCTCCAGTTAATTTCTTTGCTTTCTTGAGCATCAATGAGATCCAAATACTTGTACTCTTTTTCAAATCTAGTCTTTTTTCTGATTCTGTATCTTTCTTCTTGGAATTGTACGATTACAGGTTCTTCTTCAGTTAAGAAGAGATTTACTTTAACAAACTGGTCTTTCAGAATAGCAAACATAGTCTACTCGCTCTTTTGTGCGAGTGAAGATCATAGCATATTACAGAAATGATTTCAACCGGTATGAGAATTTGTGTGATTCTGCTCAAGCTCAGATAGCTTTCTTGCCATCTGCTTTTGTTTTTTGATGTTTGCAGGTTGACCAGTGCCAAGTTGCGCATGAGAAAACACACCAATGAGTTTTACGACTGTTGGATTTTTGCCAGATAGCTCATATACGATTGAAAGGTCTTGCGTCAAGTGTGCTTTTCGAGCTTTAGGGAGTGCTTTTTTGTACACACCCCCTGATGTGAAGTGTTGGTCTTTTGCACCAAATGGTTCGAGAGGGTTATTTTGTTTAGTCTTTATGAAGTCTGTAACTTTGTTTTCGACACCTGGTGTGTCTTGCATTGCTTTGCTTAGTGATTCAGTCCACAGACTTCCTTTTACGAACTGCACAGACATTAGAAACTATTGCTCATTGATTGAATTTCTTCAATGATCTGATCACCAGTGAAAGGACCTTCGCCTGCCTCACGAGAGCTTTTGATGATTGCCATCATGTCGTCATCGGAGAACTCAGTATCGTTGGTCGCTTCTACATATTCACGAAGTTCTTGTTCGCTATTTTGAATCAGATCAAGAGTGTTCATAAGTGTTTTCCTTTATTGGCTTGTGACTATGTATTTACCGCTTTTTCATTCTATGTGAGTATTATATCACCTGTAACAGGCCTTGTCAACACGTGAATGTTTTGTAGAAACAATTACTTAGGACGTTCCGAATAGATCGTCGAACAGTTCCTCTTCGATGGTTTTGTTAGAGCCTGTGAAGCCATAATCGTACTTTAGGCCGTCTGCACATACGATGTTTTTGTTGGCTATTTTTTTGTTTTCTTCAGTGTCGCCGGCGATTTTTAGTAGACGTGCACGACAATCTTCTGTGTTGTCCTCCATAATGTCTACCCCATACACAGAATCGATCACAGATTGGTGTCCAAGTTCGCGTTTGATGATGGCAACGGCAGCGAGAAACTGTCCGTTGCCACAAGTTGGATCGAGGAACGTTCGTCCATCCTCAAACATATCATCAGGTAACTGTTCGAGCATTTCAAGGACCAACGCTGTTGGTGTAAACACCTCACCGAGTAGCTTTGATCGTTCTGGATCAGTAGTACGGAACCATTCAATACTTTCAGCGTGGCATAGATCTTTGATTTCTTGTGATATTTTCATTTTA
>SL_7KL_010_BRINEDRAFT_10000159_pt1 | contig 29928 bp, 17 predicted proteins | sample SodLak_010_BRINE_FD_10663 | JGI IMG/M metagenome (IMG submission 10663)
TGAATACCCTGTGCTGCAAATTCACCATCTTGACCCTGTAGGCCCTGAGTTCCTTGAACACCTTGCCCAGCAAATGCACCATCAGTTCCTTGGAGACCTTGGACACCTTGAGGTCCGATAAACCCAGTAAAACCTTGTAGACCTTGAGGCCCCTGTGTTCCTTGGGCTCCAATAAAGCCGGAAATGCCTTGAGGTCCTTGAATACCCTGGCCTGCAAATTGACCGTCTAACCCTTGCGGCCCTTGGACTCCTTGTATGCCCTGGATGCCCTGTGAACCACTAATTCCCTGGCCTGCAAATTCACCTGCAAGTCCTTGTGTTCCCTGTCTGCCTTGAACACCTTGAACACCTTGAGATCCAGTTTCGCCTTGAAGGCCTTGAGGTCCTTGAATGCCCTGACCTGCAAATTCACCGTCAAGTCCCTGTATCCCCTGAGTTCCTTGGATACCTTGTATAGAATCACCTTGAATACCTTGAATCCCCTGACCCGCAAATGCTCCATCAAGACCCTGAATACCAGTTTCCCCTTGAGTTCCTTGGACCCCTTGGAGACCCTGCAAGCCTTGTGTGCCTTGAACACCCTGAGGACCTATATTAGAATATATTTGCCAAGTCTCGCCATCATATACAAATTCGACTTTATTTTGCGATATGTCTAAAAGAATGTTGACTTCTTGATTTTCAATGGTTGAACCATTTCTTAACACAGTCAAAGGATTTACTGAAAAATCACCTCCATCCAATATTAGAACAAGATCACCCAGTTCAGGATTTTCCGGGAGAGAAACTGAAAATGAACCTAGAGTAGTATCAGCAACTACGCCATCACGATCTGAAGCAGTATAGTTGCTGTCTATGAATACCCAATTGACAAAGTAGGAAGCACCTTGAACACCTTGCAAACCTTGTGTGCCTTGAACACCCTGTAAGCCTTGAGTACCTTGTGTTCCAGTTACTTGACCGACATTTACCCATTCAGTTCCATCATAAACCCAAAGCTCCGCAGTTGCTTCATTGATGACACCGTCGCCGCGTTCTCTTTGTGGAAACTCAGATTCCAAAAAAGTGTTTGGATCATCTGGCGGGCTGACATTGACATCTTCAACTGAACCTATGATACGGACAGCAAACCCCTCTGGACCCTGAATGCCTTGGACACCTTGAACACCCTGAATGCCTTGAATACCCTGAGGCCCTTGACCGATGTCAAACCAAATAGCACCATCTGAAGCATAATATCTGTTATCAGTTCCATATATTATAGAACCTTCATAGACGACTGGATCTAATGCTATTGGAACTTCTTGCGGGACACCAAACCCTAAAAGTTTTTCTCTTCCGCGTAATGTCTTAAATGACGTCATCCTGCTCTGCCTGTCCTACTGTATATGAAATTGTAATATCCAACTCATTATTTGCGCCAGCTTTTATTTCTAGTCTATCACCTGTTATTATGAATTGACCATTCAGAGGTACGGGCATCACATCAGTGCCTGGCACTGGTATTTCATTTGCGATGAAGAAAAATGAATCCAGTTCAGCTCTATAGACTCTAATACTTATTGAAGACGTGTTTGAAGTAGTATTAGTTACGATCAGTGGGCTGATGATTTCGGCAACACCTGGAACAACGACCGAACCCCCGCCAAACGATTCTTCAGGTACTTCGTATGAAGGAACCTCGATAATTGCTTCCCAAGCATCGGTGAGTGTCTTACTCACCGCAATCGGTTTTGCATCTGGCGCTTGACTTGTTTGTATGATTTCTATTGTCATGTGAATGTCCTACTGTTTGCGGCTCTTCTTGCCAATCTCCTGACTGATGATGTAAATGGTCTTCCTTCCAATCTTCCAGTTCTTCCGTTGATCTTCAAACCTCTCGCAAAATACTGATTGTTTAATTCATCTGCACCGGACCAACGAACCCTACCCCCATTCTGCTGCAATACAGATCCTGACGCAGGCAAAGGTCGACCCACTCTTCTAAAGTTCAATGGAAGTGCATTTTTATTCACACCTGCTCCCGCAAGATTAAACTGATGTCCGATAGATTCAATCAATGAGCCAAAACGAAGTCTTGAAGGGCCGAGAAGAGTTTTCTTTATGATGTCATCAAAAAGTGCTATAATCATGTTTTCTTCATCAATCGAAAGGGTATATGTTTGTATAATGTAGTCCCGTATAAAATCATACGATTCCAAAAAGGCGCCCAAAAGAGTTTTACCTGTCTTATTTATTTCTTCAAGTGTAGTGTTAGCAATCAACGTGTTGTTTGTATCTAGAATCAAAAATGAATCTCTAAAGTTTGAATCGATCCAAGCAAGAGAAGGTAGCAATCGAGATGGTATTGTGACATTATCAGTTTCAAGAANAGTTATAATATTNCCAATTCTCGTCTGAGCAAAATTTGCAGCTTCTTGAGATCCGGGGGTACCAGAAACATTTTGAGCGGTCGTGTTGCCTGCTGAAGGTGTGATGAAAATACCTCTAAGAACATCACCTAGTATTTCTTGCAATCTTGTAAATGCACTTATTGTTGCTTGTTTTTCACCCTCCCCGTATTGCGCAGATGCTCCGACAAAATAAGCACTTGCCGCGACTAGAGTCTCAAGATTGCCACCATATGTGAGATCATATCTTAATGCATCAAGAACCAGACCAACATCTTCACGACATTTCTCTTCATCGTAATCGAGTGAAGGAAGATTTTCAGCAATCCAAGCATCAATCTCATCTAAAATAAAATCTCTGTTATCAAGAAGTAGTCTTCGTGCATTAAAGAATCCAGGATCGTATCCAACAGGATCTGGAAGAACTATACTAGGTGCAACTTCGGGTCCATTTTGAAAGATATTCAACAGTATGTCGAATAAAGTATCTACTCTTGCAATAGATGGCCCATCAGAAAGTTCTGCTATTACACTTGACTTTGCTTCATTGAAAGTGTCGATTGTCAATTGTCGTTGTGGCTCTGCAAGAACATTAGCTGCATTTGCTCTGTAATATGCATTGGCAGCAGTTATGGTTCTAAAGTTGGCACCAAACGCCATGTCATACGCGACAGCTTCAATGATTAGTTTCAAATCTCGATGACATTTTTCGTAACTATACAAATTAGTTGGTTCGAATACTCGGTCACCTTTATAGTCAAAAAAGCCTGCAATAAAGTTTCTAGTTCCGGTTTGAGTACCAGCCAATAAGTCAAAGGTGATTGATCTAAGAAGAAACCCAGTATCTCTTTTAGTCAATGTTTCGTCTATTAGAGAATATTCAGAACCAATAAACTTCAATGTTTTTGTTTTCAATACATCTTTGAATAGCAATATTGTGCTTCTGCTATTAAGAAACTCAACATCAATCCAAGATCGATCAAAAGAAGTTGGATGTGCTGGCAATGAACTCAAATCATTTTGAAGAACAACAGTTGCAATCTTGTTTGTAAGAGAAAGGACTTTTGAACTTTCAACATTTGTAGCGACCGGACCTGTCAGTGTCTGCCCAGGGTAAATGCCGAGAACAACTTCTGATGATATCACACCAAGTTGTGCAATTGCAGCTGCGGTGGGTTCTTTTTGGTTTACTGGAAGTTGGCTTGAAGAACCCGTAAAATATGCTTCAGCATTCGCAATTGTGGCAACATTTGTGTGATAGTTCACATCATGACTTAGTGCATCAATGATATAACCGGTGTCACGACGACACATAGCTTCGTCAAATACCAGTGAAGGATATTCGTTGGAGATCCAATCAATCAGATCATCAATAATGAGCTCTCTGTTTGTCTGTAATTGATCTCTTGCATTTGTATGTTCATCAATGCCAGTGTCTGAAAAGAATACCGTGTTCGCACTTTCAACACCACCGACCAAGATATCCACAATTTGATCAAAGGAATCTGTTACTCGCTCAATACTCGTATTGGCATCTTCAATCAGCTTTACAGTTTCATCTCTCAAAAACTCAATTGCACCGGCGGTTTCTGTCAGTTGTTCATTTATTACAACTTCCGATGCTTGTCTTCTATAAGAAATCCCACTCACAATTGCCCAATAGTTTGTTCCCAACACAAGATCGTTGGTGACACTTTCTAGAATCAAGCCGACATCTCGTTTACATTTTGCACCATCAAACCCTTGATAACCGGTGTTGGCTGATGTCAAGAAATCCCATGTAGCGTCAATAATAGTATTAGCGTCATCAAAGATTTCAGTAGACAAAGATTCATTCTGAACAGTGGGAACAACCGTCTCATATGGTTCTACAACTGGAGTAGATCCATTCGAGCGCATTGAAATGTCACCAAACTGAGTACCAGAGTTATTCAAAGTGACTTGACCACCGTTTAGTGCATAAAATGCAGTTCGTTGGAATATTGTGATCGAGCCAATACCATTGATGCCCGCCCCGTTTTTTGCAACATATCCGATACCGTTAGGTGAACGTGGAGTTGCGCCAAATGCAAGCATATAAGGGAAGATAGAGTTTTGATTTAGTACTGCTCTATCTGCAAGTATCACACCACCCCCATTTCCTACAAGAGGGTTAGCGTTGACCGGATCAAGCGGCGCCGCGATTGACTCTCTTGCAAAGTTACTTATTTGACTGCAATCTCTGATATATGGCGACCTAAGTATCACTGCACCTGGTCTAAATGCAATACCAAATCCTTTAGATGGATCATCTAAATCATCTATTCGTTGATTGCGAAAAGCAAAGCCTTGTACATAACAACCAGAACCGACAAGAAAACAATTTTCTTCTTCGAAGCCGTCATTCATCACGATTGTTGTAGAATATTGGCCGTTTGTTGATACTATAGAACAATCATCTGGTAATGGTAGGTTGCCATTTGTGAAATATTCACCCGGTAATACTGAAATAGATGCAGGCTTAGGTGACTTTTTGATTGCTTCAAATGCTTCCTCCAATGTCTGGAAGGGTTTATAGTATGAACCATTTCCGGGAACTGTTGCATTTGCATCGACGTATAGCTTTGCGACTTTCTGAAGTGTTCTAGCAATTTCTTCCTGTAATGATTCAAATTCAATTTTTACAGTCTGATTGTTTATTACATCTTTGACTATGAAATAATCTGTAGAACCCAGCGGTGCTTGATAGAATCCAGTGAGATCTATATTAGGATCCGTTACATCTACATTTGTAGCAGTCCCATCGGAGATATCAGTATTTGTGATTATGCTATTTGTAATAGAAAGATTATCAGCCGAAGAGTTGCTAAAGCTAGAGTTATCAACCTGTGTGTTTAGTATAGTAGATGCTTCTATCAGAACATCAGACAGTGAAGAGTTATTGATAGCAGAATCTTCAACTGTTATTGATGAAAATATCCCTGAAGTCACACTTGGATTGTCTATGATTGGTGAATTGATATTGCTATCACCAATAACAGAACTCGACATGTCGACATTTGAAATATTACCACCGGTAATGGTAATGCTATCAAAAACTTCCAATTGAATTGTTTTGACTAGTTCAGATCTTGTGATGTTCTTAGTACCAAGATCACCCTGCTCTAGATTTACGACAACAAATAGGTCATTAGAATTTAATCTATTAGCAACAATAGGACTGAGTTCTGATATTCTACTCATAGGATACTTTCTCTAAAATGGTTTGTTCTATTTATCATTTTATTATTGATCTAGAGGTGTAGTGTCAACAGTCAACAACGATTGTGCTAAAGCATTGACTTTTTCTTTATTAAATAAAATCTGGTTTGATTGGCCAAACAATATCTGTTGGGAAATCTTCTTGTTGAGGGACATCAAGAAGATCTTGTCTATATGTAGCTATTTCTTGTTTTTGTTCGTCTGTGAATGAGTCCCATCTTAAAGGGTTTAGAACAACGACATCTAGTTCTGCTAATAGAGAATCTCTTTTATCTCTTGAATCCTGTTTTTTGAATTCAAGAACTTCTTCTTCGGTATACTTACCTACTTCAACTAATTTATCATAGCTTTCAGCATTTTTTACTGTCTCTGTTTCATCGCATAGATATTGCATTGTTTCCAATTCAAAAACTCCTTCTTTGACAAAGTCATAGAATGTCTTAGGAACTATTTTATTGTTTTCAATTTTTTCTAGAAGAGTTCCAGTGGGCTCTGGGTCGTTTTCTTCTGCCGCATTCAACGATAATAATCCTTCATCCACTAGATCTTGCAAAGGTCTCAACTTCCAATTTGAATCAAACTTTCGGATGTCATCGCCTATATTGACTTGATTGTTGTTAGGCATGGGATTATCTGTCATCCAATTACCTTCATTCAAGCAGCCTTCATTATTACATTCTTTATAAAGTTCTTTGTAATTTGTAGTATCAACTATATGAATCACTACATTATCTTTTACTTTTACATATTGCATTTATATAATAATCTCCTTAATCTGTTCGTCTCCATATACGTATTGTTCTGTTTAGAGGCCTAGTCTCCCCTGAAGTACTTGTTGATGTTCTAGCACCAGTGCTCCTTCTTGAATCAAATCCTAGTCTCCAACCGCCCCTGTTACCACTGGCACCTATTGTACTAGTGACTCTTGTGCTCGTAGAGAATACACCTCTTGGGTTTGCAAATGAAGAGTTATTCCATGCGGCGGCTGAGGTTCCTGAACCTATACCACCAGTTAGTCTTTGCATCTGATCTGATTGTAAGTCGCCTTCAAATGAATTTGCTCCACCACCTTCTGTTCTAAAGAAAGCACCTTCTGTGTTGAACATGCGCACCCAAGATCCTCCAAAAAGATCACTTGGTGAGTCGGTTCCTGGGTATTGAACATAAACAGAGTTCACAGGCCAAAAAGCAATTTTAAGCCGTCGAGGTGTTATTACTCTATCAGATCTTATCCCGTCTAGTGTTTCTTGTACCGTAGCTTCTCTGATGCTGATACTCAAATCTGAAGTTAAGCTACCACCACCTTGAAGACCAGCTCCTGTGTTTATAGCTCTAGATGTTCTAACTATACTTGAAGGAATCACAATTTCATCTAGGAGACCTGATGTGATTATAGAAGCGTTCAAGTTTGGTATTCTGGCTTCGTTCAAGGTCCCCGTGGCAATTTTAGAGGCGTCTAGATTTCCGATCCTAGCACTACTCAGAACACCAGATGTGATTTTGTTGGCATTTAGATTTGGTATTCTGTCAGTCCCTAGAACACCCGTCGTGATTTTAGAAGCATCAATATCACCTATTCTAGCTCCATCTAAAATACCCGTCGTGATTTTAGAAGCATCAATAGCACCTATTCTATCAGAAGAAAACTGTCCGCTGGTAATAGAACCTGCATCTATTCCGGTGAGTTCGGAACCATCACCTTGGAAAGAGTTTGCTGTTACTTTACCAGCTTGAGATATGGAAACCTGTGGTGTTGTAGAACCTTCTAATGAAATATCTAAACCGGCAGAAGCTGAAGCAGTAGATGTTTTTATAGACCACCTAGCATTACCACCATTGATCAATCTAAAAATAGGTTTTTGACCAGCAGACGTTTTCAGATCAAAGATATTAGAAACGCTAGAATCAATTCTTATTGGTGAATTCGAAATAATCTGATCATTGATATCGTCTTTGTGTTCTATGACATTTACTGAAAGATCTTCAGTAGATGTATGTTCTGAAAGTATAGTATTAGCTGTAAATGTTCCTGTTAGAGTGGAGTTCCCTGCAACGGTGAAACCAGCACCTGGTCCCGCAAGCATGACATTTTCGTTGACAAGATCAACAAGTTCGTTTGTCTTTGTCAACCAAACTTGGAACGTATCTGATATCTGAACATTTGTAATGTTTGTGTTACTCAATGTCTATCCTCTAACTTCTTTACCGTTTTGCATAGATTATTTATACATATCTTTAGAGACTCTATTTCATTTTTCATTTGAATCAATTCTTTGTCTCGTTTTTTCTCTTTCCTGTATTTCTGAAGTTCTGCGACGTCAGTTTCTACAAGTGCATTTGAGAAAGTATCACGTATCATTCGAATGCAATCCCTCTATAATCAAGAACTTTTGGAACATTTGCAACATTATCAGACAACAGATCAATTCGTATTGCAAATGAGCGATATCCAGAATAAGTTCCAGTGTCGTTAGTATATTCAACAACACCGTCATTTTTAGCAGAAGCAGGTATTTCATATACAAATTCCTTGAAATCACCTGTGTTCGACGTGCTGGAAAACAGATCAGCACCAGAAATTGCTTCAAGTTCAATCCACGGATTGTCTCTTATTGCTACAGGGTCCGAATCATTCTTTAGGCGAACATATGTTTTTATATCAGTCCCCGGTGGTCTATAACCAGTTACATATAATCTAAAGTCTTCTGCATCAAATCCTTCTTGAAGCTCAACTCTTTTTGAAACGTACTTTGAAGTAGTTTCTGGATCATTTGTGATCTGATAAATGTAAGCAAACAATTGAGCAGTTTCAATGTCTACAACAGGAGTTGTTGTGGGTATATTTTCTTTTTCCAAGGTAAGTATTAGTTTCAAATTCTTATCTTGATCTACATCATTTGATTTACTGTATACTATACAACCTTTTTCATTGAACTCTTTATTTGCTGCAAACTCAAACTCTTTGACATAAGGTAAGTCTTGTTGCGCCAAAGGATCTATTGCTTTGACTGCTATTTTCACATCAGTATTAGAATCTGTTATCCGATTGATCATAGACTGTATATAACTAAGTTCTATATTATCGACAAAATCTATTTGAGCTGTAGCACCACTATCTATACCACTGATAACATCTGCGGATTCAAAAACTCTATTTTCACGAGCGGAAGATTTCTCTAGAATCAACAGGTCTGGTTTTCTCGGATTGAAATATGAAACTTCTCCAGCAACAACTGGCTGTGACTGGAAAGAACCAGAAAACGATGGCAGTCTATCCACGACAACTTCAGTATCGGATATAACATTGGTAATTCTAAATAGTTCTTCATCTCCTTGTGCATTTTCAACATAGAAATAATCGCCGGTGCTATACGAAGACAGCCCAGAACCTGTCACCACATTTGTTTCAGTTGATAGATTCACTGCAAATGTAGAAGTTCCTCTTGTTGCATAAACAAGTTCTTCATTTCTGAAAGATCCTGATGAGCTATCGAGTCTTAGAAATTCGTAATCAGTAGTTTCAAGTTCTACAGTACCACTGTTCACATTGAAGTTATAGCGATATAAATCAAATTTGATGTCTTCATCTTGATATGAAGTCCAAGCTCTGTTGTTAGTCGATGTGAACAAGACACCATCACCCCAGTCAGCATTCACCGGTGTTCCAGTAATCAAATCTGTTTCGCCGACCTTTGTTGTGAAGATCAAATAATCTGGATCGTCAGAATCTGGCTGAATGACAACTGAGTATTCTTTTTCGGCATCCAATCTGACAGGAGCATCAAAAACAACAGATGTTGCTATAGAGGCGTCATCCGAAACATTTACTTCAGTTGATCTCAGATGTTTTTTCCCAAACGGCAAAATCTCCCATGCAGGATAACCATTTTCTACTTCGCGAATTTGTATGCTGACTCCTCTTATAGTACTTTTGCGTTTGAAATACAAGTCAATACCACTTACATATAAAGCATCAGATCCTTGAGTCATACTTTCTTTGACGAAGAAAGTTTGAGCAAGAGGACATTTACCACCTTCTCTAGTAGTTTCCGTTCTTACTGTTGTGTTTCTGTTGGTGACTGTTCTTGTCGTTCTGCTTTCTAGAACATCAATGTCTGGAAATCTTGTTGATTGTGTCAAACCAGCTTTTTCGACATTAAAGTTATAAGCATTATATTTTAGTTTGCCTAGAGAAGCAGATGCACTATCAATATTTTCAAACGAATCAACATCCGTGATCACAAGTTCTCTTTCGCCGACAATAAACGTATTTTCTGGTATTGTGAATATAGCAAAAAGTTCGCCATTTTCATTGGTTCTAATAGCACTACCTTCAACACCAGATCCGAAAACTCTTTGCCCTGCCTGAGCCTGCTCTACATCTTCAAAATAACGACCGGGTCTAACATGCTGATTTACATCGACTTCATCAAAGAAGAAATAGTGGCGAGTATTGGGACGAAGTCCATACATTTCTATTTGAATTTTTCTTGATCTAATGAAAGGCTGGAATTCAAAGTTCGTAACAAAATCTCCGATGAAGTTTTCTTCGACTTCGCCTTCCGTGACACTCAATTCTCTGAAAATATCTTCAAAAACTCTTGTTGTATTTGTTGTCGTTGTGGTTGTGGTAGTTGTTCTTCTTCGTTTACCACCACTAGTTTCAGTATTTGTCGCAATACTTCTTCTTGTATTAGAAGCTATCAAATTTGTTTGTTGACTTGTTAGAGGAACAAATTCGCTGAGAGCTTCTGTAAAATCTATAAATGGCTGAGCCAAGTCAATATCGAGTGATAGCGGTGTGGTAACAGTATCATAAGCAACATCGTAGTTAGGTGTTAGAGCACCAACACCTTTGAAACTATACACATTACTCGTGCAAGATCTAAAGTTGGTGGCATATTGTTGCTTCAGGAATCTGACAATTCTGTTTGAAGATAGTGTGGTTACAGGCCCAATAGAATCAGTCCCTTCAGTATCAGTTATTCTCAGATCCAAAGGAAATTGTTTTACACTTGGTTTCAGAGAAGTCTCAGACGAATCAACTGATGCATTGAAATTTGCGTCAGAAACATCCGCAATTGAAAGATCTACAAATGGATCTACTATAATCCCATTTTTGAAGCGATTATTACCATCTTCATCTTGAATGAGAAGATTTGCAGTTGATGTTTCGAGCGCGGTCAGAGTTACATAGTAAACCAGACGATCTAGCTTTCTAGATATCTTATCTATGTCTTTCATAGTATAAGTAGAAACTGTTTTGCTTGTTAGAGAAACAGTCTCGCCTCTGCGGTTCAATCTAAAAGCATCTTCCGGTGAAAGTAATGGAAAGCCTGGCACCACTATTTCAGCTATTACAGTATTTTCTTTAGTATCAAGTTTGCCATTTGCCGCAGTGGTTTCACCTCCAGTGATGTATTTGAAACTGCCATATGAGTTCCCAATGATATAATCAACTCTACTTGAGTAATAAGTCACATCAGCCGAACCACTTGTGTTCACAGAAGGAATCAAATAATCAATACCAGATGAGAACATTTGTTCATTTGAAGAAGGCAGCTTGGGCGAGGTTTCTGAAAGAACTGTCGCCCCACCTTCATTAGTTGAATATGCTGCAATTGGTAATCTATACGGTCTAAAGTCAATGCATGATTTTAAGTCAAGATTTCTACCGTCTTGAGTACTAAAGAATTGAATATCTTCAGGATCTACATTAGAATAACTTTCTATAGTAAAAAGGTTGATTCCAGTTGAAGCATCAATCCTAAATGTTCTAAACTTGATCGTCAATTGTTCTTCTGGTGGAGTTGTTGTTCCCGGAACTTTTTCGATGTAAGAGTGATCGTAGAAATCATCTTTTTGGTTTCTAACAAGTTTGAAACTTGAAGTAAAATCAGTTCCTTGTGTATCTTTCACTTCCAACAATTCTAGTGCATCTGGTATACCTAATGTGTATATACTTGTTTCGTTGGAATATGTTGTTTTGACAAATACATCAAATACTTGCTTTACTCTTGGAGTGATATTTGTTTGTCTTGCATTGTAATGTATTCGGACTGCCTTGCTTTCATCATTCGTATCTATGGCTAGATTTCCATTTTGAAGAAGCTCCGCTGACACTACATCAATCTGCTCTAAAGTTGGTGTTGTAGAAGTGACTACTATATCTTTCAAAGTGTCCTGATTGAATACTTCATCAGGCCCTGGAGTAACTTCAAACTTCCCATCACCATCCGTTGTTGTATCAAAAGTTTTTCTAATAGAAAATTGAATATTATCAAGTTCTTTAGTGAAAGGAACATTCATATCGAAAATCAGTCTTGACTCCGACGAATTCAACACCTTTGGAACAATTTCTATTTGACCAGTACCACCAGTTCCAACAAAAGAAACAGAAGAAAAACTTTCTCCTTGGTTCATTCTAATACCAAATAGGTATAGTTTATCATTTACTATATTCTTTATAATAGCAGAGCCTATGACATTGAAACCTGAATCCGTCAAAGGCACATTTTGAAATGTTCTAAGAGGAACATTTCCTTCAATGTTGACTATCTTTACAAACCCACCATAATCAAAGTTTACTGGTTGAGCAGATACTTGTTCAGTTGTTTCAACTTCTGGAACTCTGAAAAACCGTTTTCTGTCGTTAGATATACGATATCCTTTGGAATATGCAACACCTTCACCCATTTCAATGAAGAAGTCATTGTTTTCAGCTCTTCTTTGTATTTCAAATTGAAACGGCTTTTTCGTATAGTCTCCGTGAGTCTCGTATGTCCTTCTTGCCATTTCTTGAGCAATTGAGTTGAATTGTGAAACATCACGAGTCTCAACAGCTTGACCGTTTTCGTAGCGACGTAGAATAAAAAACTCTGCATCTTCTTCTGCTTCATCTGTAGGAATTGCAACAAGTCTAGGAACCAAAAGAAGTCTATCAGCACCAGGTGCGTTTTCGTTCGGAGAACCATTTGCATTATCCAACAAAGAAGGATCTTGCTGAGAGTTTACAATGTTCTCGTCTACTGCATAACCAACGGAAATGTTGTTTGGTTCCAGCTCAAATTCAACTGTTTCATCGCTGAGATATTTTTTGACGACAATTGTCTGATCATCGACAAACAGAAAATGACCTCTTTGAAAAACAACACCTTCCGATGCATTCAAGCCAAATGAGTCTCCAATTGGATTTGAAAATCCAGCGACTGATGTTGTTGCAACAATGCCGTTATCTATGGTAGTTTCAATAACTTCACCATCGACTTCTTGTGTTCTTAGAATGTATTCTCGAATGTTAAGTGTATCGTTCGGTTCATACTCTTTCTTTTCAACACCCCCTCCCATTTCAGCCGTATTCAGATATAGAACAAAGAAAGTGTTCAGGTCGGGTGCTCTAGATTGAAATCCAGATGTTCCTTGAACAATTGCTGATGTGAGGCCAATATCGTCTTCAATCTCATAGTAGAACTCATCTATGGTCCCGTCGGTTTGAACAACCGTCTGTTCGACGAAATCTTCTGGTCTGATACCATCGACAACTTTGATGTACTTCAGATTACGAATTTCTGTAAAGGTACACCCCTTGATGATTGAACCTTCTTTGTAGATGTTCTCACCAAACTGTTCAATCTGGTTCTGGAGAGTTGTCTGAAGTTGTGTCAGTTCTCTTGCTTGAACTGCAAATCCAGGCTTGAATAGAACACGATAATACTTCTTTGCAATATCGTAGTCATCAAAATATGGAGCAATGTTCAGATCTGTTTTGATACCCATTTATTATACCTTTAAAAATCTAAGACCAGTTTAATTTGTTCTGTACGTTCATTCGAGCGTTCTATTGGTGTAGCATCTACAATGGAAAAAACAATACCCGAACCTATTACATATGGAGAATAGTCAATTGTATTTATATCAAAATTTGAAGCTTCAAAACGCAATGGTTCAGTATCAACAAATATTGAAGTGTATGGACCTGTATAATTTATCACAAATATAGAATCTGTTTCATTATCAAGTTGGTGAACTACACCTTTGACTTCTCCTTGTTCCACCATATCGCCCACTTCAATGTTCCCCGGTAACGGCCCATCAAAAGTAATCTTAATCCTATTATCAAATGAATCTGAATTAAATGAAGACACAAACTCGGGATTTTTGACTACTGAAAATTTGCTATATGAACCACTACTAGGTATTATAGAATCAGCGACACTCGAAACTGTTTTTGACAACCCAATATGCCTCACATACAGCTCTTTGATAATATTTGATCCATGCCCACCTTCGGGTGATATTATAGGTCTCAATACACATCTTATATCTTGTCTATTCACGTTTGTGGGATCAAAAGAAACTGGATCTGCTATTGATACATTCGAAATTGTGTAACCATCTCCATTTGAAAGCATTTTAATAGATTCAATTCTTGTATTTGTTTTGTTGAATATGGGGATTGCAGATGCTCCACTACCGTCGCCGATTATTTCAACTTTTGGAAGAATCTCAATTTGATCACCTGCTTCTGGTGTAAAATTAGTAGGAGTCTCAATAGAAACAAATGGAATCGAATTTACAACACCAGATTCTATTATGGGAAACTCACCTGCTGAGATTGAAGATGATGTCACTGCTTTTTGTATATAAATTGATCTGTTTATATACTTATTAGGTGATTCGAATATTGGGTTAATTTGTTGAGTCTTAGATAACAAATCTCTGAGAAATATTCTAACAACCCCGGGCCTGACGTCTATTGATCTAGAAATACCTGTTATTCGTTCATAACCATTATTTGTAGTAGGATTTTCGACTACTATGTTATACAAGCCCGTATCAGCAATATCTTCTATTTGTTGATCTCTAAAAACCGGCATTAGGCCTCTTGAAAAGAATTTTCTAAAAGAAGTAATAGATGTAGATGACATGTGCTTCCAAATGTAACCATCACTTAGGAAATAGATACCATCTTGAACAGATTCGTTGAACTGCGGTTTTTGAGACGACTGAGAACCACCTGCATTTGAAAGACATTTGAATATATGATAATCTCCAGATTCTGTTTCTGGCTCGGTAATCACATAAAATGGAGTGCCGAGAAGCTCTTTTGTATCGTCGTACTGAGTATATACTCTATTTTGTATCCAAAATTCTACTGGGAGCATAAATGAAAAATCTTGTAAATCGTACTTTATCCCGAATATCGTCTGGTTGGCTACATCTCTCAGCTCTCCATCTGTATTTTTGGAGATAGGTCTTTCAGTTTCTACGCCGTGAGATCCGAACAACCAAAACTCGTTTTCTTCAATGTTTTTCACGAAGTAATGTTCAATTAGATCGTAGCCAAACGCGTTTAATTTGATACTCAAATCACAAAGTCCTTTTGATTATTCTAGTTCTTCTACTATCACATCAGCTCTTAATATATCAATAGATGTATTTATATCACCTTCTATACCCAGTTTAGTGAATAATTTTATACCTGATGGGTGTATGATTTCTTTGAATTCTATTTCGTATTCCTCTTGTGGAATATCTACTGTTAATTCGTAAGAAAAATCTTGATAGAAAAAACTATCCTGTATTACTTTTTCTTGATTAACATGAGACTTAAATGTTAGCCATTTCCCTTCACTAATGCCTTGACTTCGAGCATTTGCAACTCCAACAGCATCTATTTGAGTCGATAAATCATCTATTTGAGTCTCTGTTTGGAAAATACTGCTATCAAGATTTAGATTGAAAAGTTCGTCTAGTCTACTCTTTTTTTCATTGAATTCTGATAGAGAAAAGACTCCATATATTTGATAATCGGTGTAGTTGTCTTCCATATAAGGAAACATTACAGTTTCGATATATATCACTAGTGCTTGATTATCACCTCTCCAAGTATCATCATCTATGTTTTCTATATATTCAAGGAATGAGGTATAATCCTCAAACTCAAATGTTCCGTTTTGATCCACATCTGCCACAGAAAGTCCAGTTTCAGGTATAGTAGCGATCACAAATAAATCACGAGCTGGTTGCTGACCTTGACCTCCTTCTAAAAAAGCATTTGCGATATCTTCTAAATTCCATCTTTTTTTGATGGCTTCTGTTGCGTCAGAAAATCCAAACGTGTCTTTTAGTTCTTCAAATTCAGCTTTTAACTGGGAAAAAGTTTCCAATTGAGACTCAAGATCATTTATTACAGCCCGTCTTTTTTTAGTTTCTACGATTTCGACTGTAGATCCATCTTCATAGCCGATCCCACTGTTGAAAACTTCCACCTCTGTGATTCTTCCGAGTAAGAGCTCTACATTTCCTTCGATATTTGCATTCAATCCAAGAGGCAAACTATTGAAATCTCTAGTCCTTGATATAATAGTAATCGGTATATTAACTCCGTCCTTGAAAAAAGGCTCGTCTGTCACAAATGATTCAAATGTAGTTTGCTTTACTGTTATAGCATTCCCTCGGACTGCGACAACCACACCTGTTACAGTGACTTGTTCGGCTGTTCCTTCAAACGTCTCTATTGTTTTTGTTTGATTGATCTTGTCACCTTCAAAGAGAGATATGCCCGAAGGAATCGATACATTTAGGATTTGATCTCTCAGATTAAATCGTCTCAATAAGTTCTCTATTGGAAGAACAAATACACGACTAGTATTATCAATACCGGGGTTGATGTTTTTCAGTGAAGCTATAGAACCAATGGTAAAAGTTTCTGGAACAAAAGCTTCATTCAATGGTGTGTTAAGATCTGGGATCACTCCATTTACTTTAGTGCCACTCATTTCCAATAAAGCAGGAGGTACTTCAGAATAGTTATTTGAATCTATTGGAACATCCAGATAGTTTTCAATCAAGTCGGTAATGATTGTAATGGTTTCAGTGTTTTCTATAGTTCCAATTTCAGCTCTCGCTGAAATGTTTCTAGGAGTGACAAATAATGGAGTTCTGGATATATTCTGTTCTCGGTCGACTGTTTCAATATTAAAATGATCCTCGAAAAAATAGTCATCTTCCACCTCGGTGACAAATTTTGATATATTATCTTGTCTATCTACAGTAGCAATATCAAAACCCTTTTTGAAAAAATACCTTTTCGGATCTAGTTCTGGATCTGATTTGTCTAGTTGAACTCTTATCAAGTTTTCTTGTTCTAAGATTACAACCCCAAAAGTTTCGCGGCCCAGATCATCTATTTGAACAATTTTTTCATTTGGATCGAACTCAGTGCCGGATGTACTGACTAGAAGAGTTTGTTCTTCTAGATCCGTATAATCAAGGTATATGCCCATCGAATCAGAATTGGTACCTAATACTTTACCAAAGACTGTAGTATCGGATTTCTCTTGTTGTATCTTTTCGATTATATTGAAATCGTTTGCTTCGGTATCTGAAAAGAATAATGTCTGATCAGAAACAAGAATTGAAGTGTTCGATGTTGTATAGCCATAAGAACCGTCTACGATTTGAAAATCAATTTCACCGGTGAGTTCTTGTGTTACACCAGACACTCTACCTTTCGCACCAAAGCCAGAATCTGATTTGATATCGACAATGTCACCTATATTATTATTGCTAGTGCTTTGACCTGAAGGTAGTATCTCTACAGATCTCAAAGAACCATATACAGACCCGTAAAAAATTAGCGGGTTCAAACTATAAATCTGATCAAAGCCTATAAACTCGCCTTTGACATTGTTAAGAAAAATGATAGGAACATTTGCACCATTAATGTTTATAAAGAACACATCACCAACAAAAGCAGATGCATTAGAAACATCACCAAATATCCTTTTGTTGACTATACCCTCAAAGTCTTTGGTGTTCGGAGTCGGCACCATTTGAAGGAAGGAACCAGTCTTCCAAAGAGAATTTGAAGGTTTAAACATATCTTGAGAAGGAAAATATATTTCGGCTTCACTATCAAAGAACAGTTTAAAAAATAGTTCAATTCCTTCTTTTGAACCCTTTCTTCTATAAAGATCAAGAATGTTCTTAACCAGAAATCTAGTATCAATTTCAAAGAATAGCCCATTCAAAAACTTGTTCTTGAAGAAGACAAGCATTCGGTCCAATGTAGAGTCGATATTTCTGTATTCATAGATACGTCTAATATTATATATTGATTGTGCTTTGTTTTCTTCTAAGAATCTATAATATGCCTTTACAAGCTCAACAAGTTCCCTACCGTTTTCTCTATAAATTGCAGGAAACTGGTTTTCTACGAATATAGACGTCTTTTTTTGCTCTTCTAATGTAACTTCTAAGAGACGATCAGTATCAAGAGTTCTTCTCATTTGTCTCTTTCTTTCCTAATGTTCATTGTTACATCTCTATCTTTCAGAACCAGTACCTTTCTTTTTGGTGATGTGACATTTTTATCTGCTGTGTTTACTGAAACTCTAATGCCAGGGCTTTCATAAGAATCCACAATAAAATCTGATAGTTTTACAACGCCTCTTTCGTAGTCGACAGTCCCCGCATCGCGTTTTATGATTTCAACTCTTCCTAGACCTCTGTCTCTTGCGTTTGTGATATTGATCACCCCCAAACCGTTATCCTCAAGGATTGCATTGGAACCATTGAATACAAATACACTGCTTCGAACAAATGAATTGTAGCTTTCTGTTCTGTTTACCCGAGCAAACCCACATGGCGTCTCAAGAGATGTTCCAAAGTCGAACGTTGGGCTTTCTGACCTTTGAAACTCTGGTGTGTATAATATATATGGAGTTGCTGCAATCGTGTTATTCACGATTGCAGGATTAGACTGATCGATCAATGATGATACTCTTGAGATTTCAAATGCTGCTCCAAATTTGTTCATATTATTCTCATTGTACTCTTTCAACAACCGTCTCAGATCTTCTTCTATAGAATCTTTAGATTGACTTGTAAGCTTTGAATCATATATAACATTAACATCCAACTCGATATACAGAAACTCAGGTGGTACAAATATTGGCTGAATTGCAATCGGAGTCTTGTCTCTTAAATATTCTTCATATCTCTGTATTGCAATTTGTGAAAGACCTCCTTGTAGATTTACAGAAATCGCAACCTTGCCAAATCGAGGCGGGTCTAGTTCATCACCACCTATCACAGAAACATCCTGTATTTCATTAAATCTTTGCTTAAGTAAAATCTCATAATCTCTTTGAGTGACAGCTCTTTCTTGAACTTGAATTGATCTTGGAGCAAAGAACTTTGTGTCGGATAATGACTCCTTTTCCGCACCTCCAGTCGCATCAGAATCCGTGCTAACTGTAACATTTGGAAGAAAATTTGTTCTAAACCGACATGCTCCATTTGCTTCTGGTCCTGACGTGATTCTGTATATCACAGTAACCCGAGCATCTATCTCGGGATTTTTCCCAAATCGGTTGTTACCAAAAAGTATCTCGTAAGTTTCATCAAAACTTGGTTCTATGTAAAAAACAGGATCATCTGTCTGGACTCCAAAAATATCATTACGAAACGTATATTCGATTAAATCGACGGGTTGATCAAAATTTTCAAACACTTTGATGCTAGATGTATCTATGTTTCTGTTTATCAATCTGACAGTTCTTCTTTCATCAGAAAAGAAGAACGATTCTGATATGATCTCACCTTCAAAAATCTCAATACCATCGCAAACATAAACACCCCCTTGTCTTCTTGCAATATATGTTTCGTTTGTATAGAAGTTGAATCTACTCCCAGCTGCTGTAGTCGTAAATCTTGTCCCTTCTGGAACAACAATTGTTGAATCTTCATTGTTAGGATCTGATATAGTAATGTTGACAACTGCCTTTGCAGACTTTGCAGATCTTGGTAGATAGTTCAGTTCTTTTGCGTGTGATACAACAGAGTTTTCAAGCTGTGCACTATCTAGAAACATCTCAGAGATTGCCATGTTCGTATAAAAGTTATTCTGATATGTATTGTACGCTAAGACATCAAGAAGAACTGACATGTTAGAACCTTCAAAGTCGATGTCTCTAAATCGACCTGATGTATCATTTCTAAGAAACTCTCGAAGCTGATTCTTTGCTTGAAAGAAATCAAGTTCTGTGATTGGCAATACTGATTTTGTTGGCATATTTTACCTTACTCTATCTATGAATACGTCAATTGACAGTGGATCTTCTCTATTCTTCACATAGAAATAAATGGTTACTTGGATACGATTATCATCATACAAAGAGGTTACATTTATATCAATAACAGATACTCTTGGTTCAAAGTTATTTATCACATCTCTTACACGTTCTTCAAGAATCTTTAGAGTGGTTGGTGTTGCGTTTTCAAATAATGAAGCTCGAACATCGGAACCAATATTTGGCTGCATCAATCGCTCGCCGCGGTCAGTCAAGATGAGATTCTTCAGTGATTCTTTAATTGATTCTTCATTTGTCCGAAGAGCCAAATCAGCTGATATTGGGTTGACTGTTAAGTCTTTATGGAAGTCACTATATAAAGTTCTTTTCTTCCGAAGAGGTGAAATTGTTGGTATTGGGTTGAAAGGATCGTTGAGTGTTCTTACCATGTTTGTGTTATCCTGTTTTTCCGCCGTTTGGTCCGCGTAGTGAATAATAGTTGAACCTACCTCCGGAGTAGTTATACCCTCTGGTATCCACGTGAACAAAACTGTTATATGAAATGAGACCGGTAAATCCTGCTTGATATGCTAGATTCATAAATCTTATTTGATCGGAACGGCTGGATATACCTCCACAATCAAATGCCTTTCCCGCCATGTGATATGAGTTTCTAGCTCCACCTACTGACCTGTTTGCTTGTGGATTTCTATAAGCACTATTTATCTGTATCTGCCTACCCCAAGCCCTAGCAAGAGCAAATAACTTTCGCATAGAATCTTCATCCACACCGCCATAAGGTTTTATTAGAAATCCAGCAGGTCCTGTTATTGCTCTTGCAGTACCTGGTGTTAGTGGTGCATACTTTACTTCTCTAGTTCCGGCAAGTGATTCTTCAAACGTAGGAAACTGATAATCAGATGGTAATGGTGGTAATACTCCAACAGAGATCCCAGCCCCTGGATCAATACTTCTTTGACCTGCTGCATTTACGAAAGGTGATGTTATCGTTGCGTCAATACTTCCTGCTTGTTGCATTGCCGCCAATCTCGTCTGAGTATCATAACGAATAGCACCTGCTCTAACAGCTCTCAATGTGGTGTTATTTCCAGTGCCAGCAAGCAACCTGTTTGCTGCTTGAAAGTTATTGATCATTTCTTCAATTGGTTTCGTGGCATCTTCGTATATTCTTTCTATTTCTCCAGCCATTTTACAAAATCTTAATGCGACATATTCCACTTCTTCTTTGTTCTTCTGTCTGAACTTTTCTGATGATTGAGCGATCATCCCTTTCAATGAATCCTTCATTTCTTCTGTTACGGCATCACTTGCAGCATTTTTAGCAATTGCAATCAAGCCAGCCATTTTAGCATAACTAGATTGCATGTTGAAGTGATATCCATTGTTTAAAGTTTCGGGTGAAAACATCTCTGCCTTGGACTTCAGGTTGGCAGCAGCTTGATCAACAACAGAAAGCAATTGATCAGCTGTCTGATCCAAAACACCGACGGCTGCAATACCCCGAATTCCATTTTTGATTGATCTCACCAAATCAATCAAGTCTGTTTGCAACAGTTTTGGAGCTTCTGCCGAAAGTTCTAATGCACCCGTAAACGATTCTTCAAGTGATTCCTTGTGTTTGTCACTGATTTCTTTTGCCTTAGGCTTATCATCTACAGCAACCTCTTCTGCCTCTTCAAGAGCATCTTCAACTGTCTCACGATATTCGTCTTCGTTTTCAGCAAAGTCTCTGAAAATATCTTCTACTGCTTCACTACCGAGATCTACGATCTGATCCAATTGCTCAAAAAGACTTTGAATATCAACTGGTTTTAAGCCGCCGACCAATGCTTGAATAGATGAAAGCAACCCCGATGCTGTAGATATGATTTCTAAAATCTTGGACAAGCCAAAATCTCCCGCACCGGGGCCCGCACCTAAGTTGTTTGCGACCGATGAAAGATTTTCAGCAATATCACCAACCTTGCTATTTGGTTCTTGAGCCGATGGAAAATCTATAAAATCACTGAAAGCAGAAGAGTTGGCATTCAAATGTGGTATGAATATATTATTCACATAAGATTCCACATCAGTTGTTGCGGTGTTGTCAATATACGTTTGTAGTGCATTAGCATCATCATCGTCCATCACCCCATCTTGATTTATATCCCCGAGTGGTTTGTTAGTGGATTGCAAAATTGCTTGAAATCGATTGTCCTCAGCTTCTATTGCATTTCGAATCAGCTCAAAGTTCCAATTGATTGATAATGAACTTTCAGCTTGTGTATCTCCATTCCCCATCACTGCACTCAAAACATCCTTAAACTGCATGATTATACCAAATGCAGATGCCAAAAGACTGAATGCACTTTGAAGATCTGAAATGATATTGACTGAGTTTTCTTGTGCTTTTTGCATCAACGAGATCAGCTCTTGAACATTTCCTAGAACTTCACCCACATTAGGATTGATAAGCCCAAGCACGTTTTGATAGTTTTGAAGGAACTCAGATGACGGCCCGCTCAAGTCTCTTTGAGCCTTTACAGGTGCAAATATGTCTTCTAATAGAGAACAGACAGAACCCATGATACTGGAACCAATGCCGAGTGAAGACAGAAATCCTTCTAAGAGATTCAGAATGTCAAATGTATTGGTTTTTACATTGTTTGCAAAAAGTCTTGGATCAAACCCATTTTGAGTTATGAAAGTTTTAGTCTCAGCCGATGAGATAGTCCCTGACAGAAGTCTTTGATTCGTGCTCGGAAATAACGAACCAAATGATCTAAAAGAAGACGGACGGATCTCTTTGAGAGTTTCTAAGACAGTTTCTTCTGTAGTGTTTGGAAACAGCTGTCTGTTTTCGTCAACAAAATCAACAACATCTCCAACTTTATTGATTCTTGTTCTTGCAAATTCAGTGGAAAGTTTCTGGGGTATTATTCTTTCTGCAAGCCTTCTTTTGACGGAAGGTGTGATTGTTTTTGTTTTTGCAATGCCATTTTGTATATTCTTGTAGTTTCTTATTTGTCTATTCAAAACTCTTGTATTGAAGTTGAGAATGATCGTATCTTCTTCACTTTGATCACCCAAAGGAAGAAAGTTCAGTTCCCCTGTAATCTGCTCAAGACGATTGATAAGATTTTCTTCGTATTTGCAATCTATAAAATCTGGCAACTTAATCTCCTAATCTTCTAATTTGATTGCCGCCAATTGTGACAATATCATCTTCTCTGCTATCTATGGGTGTTGATTGTATTTGAACTGACAATCCTTGTATTTGTTCGCCTGACCTCAGAGTTTCTATATTACCGTTTGGCAGTTGAACAAGAGCTCTTTGATTACCTGGAGCTCCACTTATTCCCAATAATAAAAAATCTGATGAAGATACCGCAGGGGTGCCCAATTCAACTCCAAGTGAACCTGTAGAAGCACTTCCAAAATCTTGAGCAAATTCCATACCTTGATCTCCAATTATGCCGTCTGAAATCTTATTTCCCATGTCCTTGGGATCTGGCGAGCTTGGATCGGGTGGTGTTGGTTGCCCGCTAGGGTCTGATTTGGGGGCATCACCTTCTGGCTGAGGACCGCCTGTCGCGCTCCCTGGCGGTGTTGCATCCGTTGCTTTTGTAGTCGGTGATTCTTCATTATTATCTCCACTTTCTGCCTCGTCAAATTGTGCTGGTTCTATAATCTGTTTTGTTTCTACTTCATTTCCTGAATCTGCACCCGTACCCTCAGAAGCTTCGTTTGCACCACCGTTAGCCAATTGAACAATATCATCAATGAAAACAGTAGAGCCTCTAATATGAGCATTTGCACCCGAAAGTCTCGCATCCGATCCCGCCTTTAGATTCAAAACAGCACCAGCATCGACATATCCAGCACCTCCGGATTTAAGATCAAACTCAGATTCACCTTCAATCTTCACGTTTTGACCCTTGACATTGACATCATTAGATGCTTGCACAAACAAGTCCCCTCCTTCCGAATCAAATGTCACGTCTCCTGTAGCACCAATATTTGCGTCTCCCCCATCAGCCTTAATGTTGACATTCTGCGAACCTCTGATGTACATATTCCTAGATTCTATGCCCATGTTATCAGCTGAAAGCAGATTCAAGCTTCCAGATTCGGAACCGATAAGCATTTCACCCTTTGACTTCAGGTTGAGTGTGCTTTCTGAATTGAACGATATCGACGATTCTGTTGAGTTGAATCTTATTGCGCCCGCCGATTCAACAGAAACAGTTCCTTCGTTTGCTTTTAGAAATAGATTTTCTTCCGGATTCATATAGACACTTCCTTCAGACTTCAGATGCATGCTGCCCTCCTGAGAGTGAAGATACAACCCCTTTATGCCAGTAATGTTCATGTCTTCTTGTGCACCAAGTCTTATTGACTTTGATTTCATGTCAATTGTTTCACCGGAGTCAAAATAGATGTGTTTTCCGGTGCGGATGTTCAAGTTTTCGACATTTGATTCAATACCAAGAGAAGCACTTCTGATGTCAGTCCTATCCGCACCATTCAACTCAATCCTTCTTGCTCCACCTATTTGAATATTCCCATGGACAATCTGCTTGTAGTTTCCTTCAATCTCTTCTATTTTATCTCCCTTCACAAGAACATGACTGTCACCTTCAATAGTGACGATATTATTACCACCGATATAGACGTGATGGTTCCTATCGTTTACATGATAAGCATCACTCATGTTTTTGTGTGTGGTGCTTGTACCTGTGATCTGTATATATGAACCATCGCGATGCCATATCATGATTCTTTCGCCACCGGGCGAATCGTCTAGTTCGATTGAATGGCCAGAGGCGGTTTCTATTACTCTGTTGTATGGATATCTAGCCGAATATCCCGATGGAGGTTCATCCCATGTCGTGGTGCATGCAGGATCCGCTGACGGTGTTGCATAGCCACTATAAGGTTCGTTTACAGTTCCTTCTATTGGTCCTGATGAATCATCTAGTTGGATCAGCTGATCTCTAAGTTCTGCTATTTCTTGTTGAAGTTCTTCTATTCTTTCTTGTGTTTCTTCGGTTCTTGGTTGTGGCCCGTTGATCAATTCTTCAAGTTCTGCTTCTTTTTCTCTTATCTGTGTTCTGATTTGATCTGCTCTACTAAATCTCTGTTCATCTAATTGTGCTTGTTGAACTCTATCGGGTTGTGAAGGATCTTCAAAGAGTTGGGGTCCTCCTTGTTGCTGCGAAAAATCAAGACCTTGCGCGTTTTCTATGTTTCTAAAAACTGAAGAAGTAGATTCTGCTCTTTTTGCAAACTGTTGTGCAGTATCAGCTTCCGAAATGGCAAATCTAGAATCCGTGAAATATGGCCTAAGATTATTTTGAGTAAAATATCTTGAAGCCTCTACCGGATCACTAATATTTCTGAATACATCAAAACTAGAACCTCCAGACCATTCTCTTGACAATTCTTGAACTAAAAAAGAATAGTTTGCTTCGTCACTTCTGGGGTCCAAGTTTCTTGATGAAGAAAAAGATTCGAAGTTATCTCTTCTTGTGCCCGTCCATTGTAGCCAGCCAGCACCACCTCTTCCTGCTATGGGAGCAATTTCCTGAAAAAATCTAAAATTGCCTGTTTCCTGTAAAATATTTCCCGCCACGGCAGAGGCAGCCGCAGGTGTCATGTTCAAATCTCTCTTAAGTTGCGCTGCAATGTTTGTTGCTTTGGTCACTCCATCACCCGGTACTGTAAATCTCCCTCGACCCACATCACCTGTCTCACCAATGTCATTGCTCCAAGCATTACCATTGCCTACAGCATTATGACCAAATGCACAACCACCTGCAATCGGAATGTTTCTAACACGATTTACTTCCAATGAGTCATTATATGTCTCATTCAAAAACTCACCAGTTGCTAATCGTGACATTGGGGACAGCCCAAGATCTCTTGGTCTTGAGCCTTGTGATTCTCTGTCATAGTTTTCAGCAGGAACAGACCCCCAGCCAGTTGTCGCTGGATCAACCAACTCAGAAGCTTGTGCTGGAATCAGACCAATGATCATTGGCTGCTGGGCATCTCTACCATCAATGAAGAAACCGAACACCCAAGCATTCAATGGTGGTGGTGTGAAGTTCACATCATGATTTCCAATGATTAATGTTGCCCAAGGCAAGTCTTCGGTTGGTATATCCTGATTCGAACCATGAACACCAAATGCACGAACGCGAACACGACCTTCAGCACGAGGGTCATTACGATCTTCAACAACACCAACAAAAAACATTGGTTGAACAAAACCTAGTCCACTATCCATATCAAAATCCCCTTGGATTGTTTTGGTCGAAGTTAGAAAAATCAAACCGTCTACTTACTTCGCTCCAATCTCGTTTGATTAGAGTGTATGTATTATGCATTTCTTCGTGCTCCATAATATAAGTTACTGATCTGACTATATAACTACCAGATAATCGTTTATTTTCTTCAAATGTCCCTGACTCGTTATCATCGGCAAATACAAACTTTTTTACTGATAAGTCTATTATGTCACCAGCACTGATATCAAGTCTCCCCGGGCCTTTAGCAGTGACAGTGATGTTCGAAATATGCTTAGAGTATGCCTGTCTGTTCGAAATGATTTCAGCATAACGAGTAGCAGCTTGCATTGAATTCTCACCAGACTTTTCTTCGGGTGTGTAGTTTTGAATCACAAGCCATTCCTTTTGAACATCTTGTTCACCTCTATGAACAGAATTGATGAAGTTTTTAGTGTGTCTGTCATCCACGACTTCTTGTGATGGCTTGACATCAAAATATCTATTCCGCTCCTTGAAATAATCATACTGATTTAGTTCGGGGTCTAGCAAGTTTAGTCTACGCGACAAAATATCCAGTTCGTATACTTTATTTCTATATGCACCATTATAGATATCGTCGAAGCTATTCAGTCTTCGAGTATTTTCAAGCACTTCTATGTTATCTCGTTGAGCTTCAAAGTATTCAAGTGTATTTGGAATGGCGTCCAAATAAGTCAAATCAAAAATACGGTCATCGTCTTGTTCGGCGAGTTCAAACAGTCGTTCGTCTGTGACGTAGTGGTATGACTTGAAGTTTTCAAAGAAACGAAAAGTGCAAGAAGGGCTATTATCAGAATAGGAACGCTTGGCCAAAAATGACATTGCCTCTTCTGGTCTCATTTTAGGAATCCAACAACGAATGACATCATCAGTTTCTTCTATTTCAAGACCTTTGACCAAATCCGTTGGTATGGTTCCTATTTTTTCTGGACCACCATAATATTCATTGAACAATTCCCACACTATGTCAGAGACTTTCTTATCTTTGAACGATCTTATAATCTCATATGTACCCGCAACAAATGATTGATACGATATAAAATGTATATCATATGTCACCGCATCGTTGACTTCCTTTGTTTGTACGTTGTCAATCTTATAGATATATCCAGCGAACCTGAATGGTTCTGAAACTTTGCCTGTATCAACACCTCCATTTTCATTTATCATTTTCGAATCTGCTATTTCAAAAATAATCAATTCTTCACCTCGAAGTGGATCTCTACCTTCATCATCATCACCATCGAGAAGACCAACGGAATCCAAAAGTCTTGCTGAACCGAAAATGGTTTCGCTGTCAATTGACGTATTCAGTGTAATTGCAGGTATTAGAGCAGTAACGTCAACATCACCAATGTTGGAAAACGATGATGTGATAGTCGCTTTTTGTAGATTGTAATATGTATGGTTGACAAAACTTTGGCTCATGGACGAAGTGACCTTTTGAACTCTTCAACAACTTGGTTTCGATAGATTTTATCAATCAATAGGATGTTTCGTTTGTTTTCGTTCTGCTGTTTTTCGTAATCATAAAGACGAACAGCCTTGAAATCTTCCGGAATGATTTCTCTGATGACAATCCTTCTTCCATTTTCAGTCAATAGAATGCTCTCGTCTTCTTTTCTTAGAAAAAGTGTTCTGAACGATTCAGGTGAAATTCGTACAATATCTACCATTTTTAGTCATCAACCTCTCTAAAATAGTATACAATATTATCTGTTCTTGTTTCATCCTGACCCCAACGAAGAACATCAAATCCAGTTCTCCCAGAAAGTTCCGAATACTTGTCAATGAAATACTGATCAAATTCAACGTCACTCATCGGCCATTCATAATATGGATCTGTGATGTTGTTTGCGAGAAGAACTAACCAAGTATCGTCAACAGAACCATAATAGAGTCTTGCAATATCTTCTGGTTTTTCACCTTCTCTGACTGTGAATGGCAAAAAGATATACGGATCTTTCAGAACAGAGTCTCGAATCTTGCTCCTGCGAGTGATATTACGAACTCGCTTGTCCTGATACTGAATCAGTGGATAGTTTGTAAAATATCTTGACATTATCTATAATTTCCTATTGAACTCTTGGTAGGCCGGTAGGTGTTATCTGTCTTATACTAGGCAGCTCAAACGATTCTGCACCATAGTCTTCTGCTGTATGTATGTCAGATTCTATCACGTTCATTTGCATTTGAACAGCTGCAGGTCTCCCACCTCGTAAGACAGAAACTCCATTCGGAGTATAGTTTACGTTAAATGTCTGAACCATTGCAGTCTTGAAGAAATAATAAAAGTTTCCATCCAAACCAACAAAAAAGATATCAACCATAGAAGGATATCTGAACATTGCACTTTGAGTCAGTTCACCTCTTACATATTGTGGCAGTATGTTTTTGTTGATAGTCTTTATCACTTCTTTAAGATTTACTGATTCATCAGATGTTTTGGGTGCAATTGTCCAGTTGAAGCTGTGAGACTTCATTTGAACGCCTTCGAATGAAAGAGCGGCTTTGGGATTCACAAATGTCCCCGTACCAGCATCAACACTTCGTCCAATATCACCTGGAAGAGCTCTTCTCAAAGCAAATGCAGCATCAGAAGAAAATCTATTCAGTGCTGATGCATCACTGCTACCTGTCGTTATTGTTTCAAACGCACCTTTTATTGCTTTATAAAACTCTTCACCGTCTGTCGCGGCTTTTGGTAATAATGATTCAATAGATCTTTGAACTGCATTCTGAAAAGTAGATAATTGCATACCCCCTCTAGAAGCAGCATCAGATAAAACTCTTGATATTATTTCGTTCATACTACCCTGATCAAATGGCTGGACTTTGACATTAAATGTGTCTTGAATGTTTTCTGGTAACGGCAAGAAAATCGTATCACTAATATTGCTTTCTTCCAGCGAAGCAAAGTTTCTAGTAGAACCTGGAGCTCTGTATTGATAATCTCTGAATAGCAAAAGCATTCCATAGTCAGCGTCTTCGAGAGGTACCTGAAGATTTCTCGGTGCTATATTTTCTGCTGCGGTTCTTACTGTTTCTCTTGCCGGTCTAAATCTATTTTGTGGCATACTACCCTACTTGTGATAAATAGTCTTATGATTAGTTCTATTTATCAAGAAAAAAAGAAAATGTTTAATGCTTCAGCATGAACCGACGATTTTTCTAGAAATCTATAAAATACTTGGGTCTCAGAGGTGCTAGATGAGCTATAAAGGAAGGTTTAAGCCAAAAAATCCTGAAAAATATAAGGGTGACCCTACTCGCGTGATATACAGAAGTTTATGGGAATTGTCCCTAATGCGCAAGTTTGATTCGCATCCTGATATTGTCGAGTGGTCGTCGGAAGAGATTGCCATTCCGTATATGAACCCAGTGAAAGGAAAGACCAGTCGATATTTTCCTGATTTTGTGATCAAAAAACGAATTGGCGAGAATAAATATCAGATGATAATGATTGAAGTAAAACCGAAAAAACAAACAGCACCGCCAGACCCGTCAAAGAAGTATAATACGCCAACTGGCAGAGTGTCAAGAAGATTTTTGAATGAAGCTGCAACATATGCAATAAACGAAGCAAAATGGAAGGCAGCAATGAGATACTGCAAAGAACGAAACATTCTTTTTCAAATATTTACAGAAGATCAAATTAAGCCACTAGGAAAGTAAATGACATCCAAGATTTTTGACGACATATTAGTGAAAGGGATCAAGTCTGGTCAGATGCCAGCTAGATCCAGTACTGCACGTGAGTGGTTTAGAGAGAAAGCAAAAAGTATAGGTAGAGTTTCTGAAACTAGAATCCTTAGAGATGATACAGATAGACTCAAGAATCGCACTGCGATAGGGAGGATGTATTTCTTTGTCTATGATGCAAAGCAT
>SL_7KL_010_BRINEDRAFT_10000160_pt1 | contig 29896 bp, 26 predicted proteins | sample SodLak_010_BRINE_FD_10663 | JGI IMG/M metagenome (IMG submission 10663)
GTATGCCTCCAACTCTTTAATCTTATTCTGTTTTGTATTCTTTTCATTGTAGGGTTTTGATATTTTATCTACCCATTCTTGGATTTTTGATTGAGATTTTGGAATTGGAATTGGAATATTTAATATATCAGATAATGAGATATTTTCTTGATTTGAACCATTTCCAATATATTTATTAATGTAATCTAGCATATAACCATTAAATATAGAAGCGAAATAATGGTTTGTTATTTTTTTGAAATTACGTAATAAAGCACATCTTTGGTTTAAATATAATTTGGTATTTAAATCATTTATTGCTATAGAACATAATTTAGGTTTTTTTCCAGTTAAAGATATTATTACATCATTTTTTTTTATTTCATATTTATTATATCTATCATTTTCTTCAATATAATTATTATTATTAAATATAATTTTTTCATTTTTAATATGAGTAATTGTTATTAAAGGTACTCCTGAACTTTTATAATCTGTTGTTTTAAAAGCAAAACCATTTTGGTATTCGCAAATATCCCCCAACTTTACCAATTCATACCCATCTCCAACAATAATTTCTCTTTTTTTATAATCTTTTCCACTTAAAGAACAATTACGATTATTCAAAATATCCTCTTTTGTTGCAGTAGATACTATATTATCACATACTTTTTTAATATCACCCTTATTTTCAATAACTACGATTTCATCAAAGACCTCTGCGAATTTATCTTCAGTATATCGTTCTACCACTAATTCACGAAATACAACTTCTTTTGTTTTCTCTTCTGTATTGTCAAAGATAATAATTGATGTTTTTGTAGTTGTATTTTCAAATTGATCGGAAGGAACACTGATTACTTCTCTAACATTGAATTTTTCAATAAGACATTTCCTTAAATCTTTATATGTTTTATTGAAGAATACACCCTCTTTTAATACACCAACTGCTGTTCCTCCAACTTCTAACAAATCCATCATTAGTATAAGAGAACAACTTTCTTTATCATTCCCTTTTATATTATTGCTTCTAGCAAATCTATTAATTCTTATACTCGATGAATACAGACAAACACGGCGTCGGTCTTCATCTTGTTTTTCTTGTTTCATTTGTGATTCTATTTTTTTCAATTGTTTTTGTCTCTTGATTCTTACACTATCACTTATAGTGGAGGATAATTCCTTTTTAATATACTCTTTTATTTTATCTCGTTTAATTTGTGATCCTGATTTATAACTCTTATCACCACCATAAGGCGGATTTGTAAATATATAATCATATTTTTCATCACCAAATTCATATGTGAATGAGTTTCTATATCTTAAATTATCCATTTTAGGAAAAACACCTGTTAAACAGAAGAACTCCAACGCTGCAGATTTGATAACATCTTCATTAATATCATAGTGATATATTTTATTAATTTCATTATTCCAATCAATCTGTTGTGAATATCGTTCATTCAAATGATTAATATATTCAGTTGTAAATCCACCAGAACCACCAAACATATCAATCATGGTTTTAATTGAACCATCCTCATTTACCTTAGGATTTACTTTTTTTAAACAATATTTTGTAATATGTCTATCTGTAAAATAAGCTCCTAATTCACTAATGGCACTTTCATCTCTACCAATAAAATATTCATAAATTTTACCAGATAACAATACATTACATTTTTTTTCAATCATCGTAATTTTATCAATTTCTTGAATAAGATATATAAATACATTAGCACGAATTGCTTGAGGTATTTCGTAGAATAGAATCCCTCTCAATTTACTTTCTGCAATTGATGTTAATACATCTCCAAAGATTAATTCTGCAAGTTTCTCATCTTCGTATTCGTTTGCTAATTTCAATAAATATGAAAATTCACATTGTGGTCGTAATAGACCTACTTTATCTATTAATCCATTCTCCTCAATCTTTTTTAGTCCATACAATACATTAAATACTTTTAATCCACTCATTCCATAACCAATGCCATTGTTTCGTATATAATTATGAATTTCATGAATCTTCTCTCTCAATGCTTCTTTATTAGAAACACTTGAATTCTCTTCAATAATAGTATTCATGATAGAACTTCTATTGCCTGATATATCATACTCAGAACAACTTCTCTCTTGATTCAATTTTTTATTCTTCTGTGATAAATTTATTGGATTGTATATGATTGTTTCCATTTCACTGATAATGTCATTTTTATTTATAATGTTATATTGTTCTTTCAATTCTGCATCAGATAATTTACTTAATTTAAATTCAAATAACAACCTTTTATCTTTATGTTTCTCAGTTTCAAGATGCGATGTATGATGCGATTTCTGGTCTGGTTTTGTTTTACAAATACCACAAGAATATTGTTTTTTATATCCCATAATATAAATTATATATAGTATATATCTTTAAGTATAAAATGATAAAAATATATAACATAAAAAAAGTTATAAATTTTTAATAGAAATGTTCGTCTCCATCCATATCTCCATAATCATCATCATCTGGTATATAAGACATATCGTTTGCCTCCATATCAATAAGATGNTCGCTCATTTGTTGTTCCATTAATTCATCTCTTATAATATTTTCATTTTCAGGAACAACATTTTCTCCCATAAATTGAAGTTCTAAATTTACAATTTCACGATATTCATCACTACTTCTCTCTATATCATAAGTCTCTTGAACGTATTGGGTCAATCCCTTTTGAAGTCCAATATTCCATCGTCCCATCTTTGCCGCCTTCAATACATTATCTACATTTCTCTCTTCCGGTGTTAATTCTTTCAGTTTAGTCGTTTTAATATCCTTCTCTTTCTCTCTACTACGAAGTGTTAATTCTGTAATGGTTTCTTTATTTAGATTAATACGTTTCTTCTGTTGCATTCCAATCTTCAAGTAAGCAAGTAATAAATCACCAACACGTTTCTTTAATTTTAATTTATCTGCTTCTAATAAATCATTATCCAATATTTCATCTTCTTCTTCTTCCTCTTCTCTCTCCTCTCTGGATACAACAACACCCTCTAACTCTTTTTCCATAGAGGATAGGTCAGCGTATTGTTCTATAATATCAATATATTCTACAAAAATCCTTAAATACAAGAACTCATACATTTCTTTTATAAATACATGATTAAATAATGGAGTTGTAGTTTTCTCTCTTCTTCGTAATATATTCATATGAGGAATTCTATTTGCGATTTCAATAATAATATCTACTCGTTTTCTTATATTTCTTAAGATAGGTTTCAATAATTCTTCATCAACAAAAGGTTCTAAATCAGAATAAGACTTTTGAATGAAATTTTTAATATCTTGATTATGGAACTGAGATAAATTCCAATGGATTGGTATCTGAATACTTTCATCATATTTAATGTTATTTAATATAATATTTGGATAGTCATAAACAAGTTGATTCACAAGATTTTCAATAAAATTCCTTGTTCTTATTGTTGTGCTATCTTCACTACTTCTATATTCTGTGTCTTCTAATATTTCGAAATCCATAAATGTATCCAGATATGTCTTTATTTTATTCATCGTACTCTTCTTCACCTTTGCATGTTGCGTTATATACTCTTTTACTTTATTTCTGTCTCTCTCTATATTTTTAAGTAAATAATTTCTTAATTTATCCATATTCTTATTTGTCTTTTGTATATCATATTGCATAATATCTGTTGTTCTATCCACTTCATCTTCAACATCTTCATTTACATAACGAAAAGAATACATTATTTTATTCATGTATTTCTGCAATGGTTTGTATAATGCGTTATCTTGATAATCCAATTTATCCAAATATTTCTGTAGAGAGAATAAGAGAGAAATCTCTCTTAACGAATAATGTTTATTTTCAATTAAATTGTTCTTGTTAATAATATCCAATAGAGAATAAAACATTTCAGGTGTATATTCTATACCCTCTTCTTTCATAATAGATATTTTATCTTGTAGAGTATCTAAAGGAGAAAATGAACTTGTGTTTCTTACACATACTTCTAAGAGTCTTGTATCAATAGGAAGATTTTTATTATATTTACAATAATTTATAAATGCAAGATAGATGGTTTCTTCGTCGTGTTGTTTCCGTGAAAACTCTTCTACTGTTTGTCGTGTATTTTTTGTATTAATGAATGTGTAAGGGATAGACAAAGATACAAATGTAGAATAAAGTTCATTGAGAGAACGAATTGTTTTCAAATTCTTTTTTATGTCTTTATCCTTTTTTATAAAGTATTTCAATACATTATTATACTTTCTATCATCTAAGTCAATTTGACAACACGAATTCTCTCTATAGAAGAGACCACTACTATGAAGAATCAGCTTTTCATCTTTTACAATATTCCGTATTTGTTTCAATACAGACAGAGAGAAGAGGTCCATTCTTGATTTCAACAGATTCATTTTTTGTTGTTGTTTTCTATTTCCATCACGAATATTTTTTGTGATTCTCTCTTCAAAAGTATCGGCAACATTCATTACTTTCTGCATACTGAATTGTTGTAATGGTGGCATAAAATTATTCCATAATGTTAATCGCAATACATCTTCACTATCTGCTTCTGGTTTATCCTTCAAATATTGGTTTTTATCTTGAATTAGAGTTTGTATAACACTATCTTTAATAAGAACTTTATTATAAAGGGTTGTTATATTTTTCTTTATAATATCAGGTTTGAACCGTTTCATCGTATTCCATGGGTATTCATTGGATACAAGTTTCTTTACTACACATATAATATATTCTAATCCCTTTTCATTATCTTCATGCATAGGGANTCCATCAAAGGAACGAACACATCCTGGGAATGTTTTTTTTGTTNTGATAGAAGGAATATGTGTTTGTATAGAAAGTAAAAAGAAGAAAGATATAAATAACATAATTAATTCACCCTTTTTTTCCTCATAATCAATCATTGTTTTTCCGGTTTTCTCTTCCAGATGTTGTTTTCGTCTTTCATATACATCTTTTGGTCCAATAGAACTGTATGTATATTTTAATGTGTTTTTAATCATAAAGTTCATTTCATTCATCAAATTAACACCAATATGTTGAGAGAGAGAAGTAGCAATTTTTCTTACAAGAATTCCGTCCGGTGAGTTTATTAATTTATCTTCATTTGTAACCTCGCCAACTAATACATCATCTTCATCTCTCATTACTTCTCTCGTCTGGATTCTAAATCCTTGAGTATCAAATCCTTCTTCCGTATCATAGTCAATAAGTCGTATTGTATAACCACTGTATTTATCTACCCATTTATCCCCATCATCACTAATTTCTCCTCTTTCAGCACATATACGATTTAGTTCTTGTGTATAATTATCATGAAGTAAAAAGGATTCTGTAAGATCCTTGTAAAAAGAAGGTAATAATTTAGTATTTGTTTCTGTGCAGTATAACCAGAATGGACTTTCATCATTTTCTACATTTGCATTTCTAACATAATTTAAATCAATGAATTTTTTAAGATTTGTCATTTTCAGCATAAAATCTGGTTGTGATAATATCATATCTCGGAGTTTTTCGTGGGGTGATATAACAACATCTATTTCATCTAATAATTTACCAAGAGAGTATAAGTATTGATTACTTGATAAATAGATACTGTTTCTTAATTGAATGCTTCTATGCAATCTCTCTTTAAGAAATTCTATATTATTGTTTATTTCTTGAATATATTGTTCTTGTTTTCTAATAAATTCTCTAGACAGATTTTGTATATTCTTTGATAACTTTTCATATTCAAGATTTTTCTTTTCGTTATCAATTTCATTACAATCACTTGATTCTAACTGGATACAATTTTTCTTTACATTACAAAACATTTTACTTGACTCATAATTTTTGTTATCTATAGAAGTATCAAGAACCCAAACATTATTTATACGCTTATAGTAATAGACAGGTGGAATATCTTCGTCTTCATCTTTATCTATCAATATAGCATAAACACCTTCTTCTACACTTCGTCGTCCATTCATCATATTATTAAATTCTAATTCTGCTGTTTCATAGTTTAAATTCTTATCATACATCATATTTTCAATCACTAAATCTTTAAATTCATCAGGTTCAAGCTCATTGTATTTATTTTCAAATTGATTTAAATAATCATAATCAGTAGTATCATATTTTTCGTCATAATAAATATTTACATTGTTATCATTTGTTAAATCTTGTAAAGAATTATATTTTTTAGAGAGAACATAATTCAAACATTTATTTTGACTCTCTGTGGATTCTGAATCCATTCTCTCTAATTCTTGAATTAATTCATCGTCTATATTTTCAACATTATAAAGTTCCACATTATTTCTGTTAATAAGTGAATATAAGTATGAACCATAATCATTCATCATCCATTGTTGGATATGTTCGCCGTGTAATGCTTTTTGGTTATTTTGATAAAGTTGGACGTCGTTTTGTCTCCTTATTATGTTATAAATATAAGATTTAAAGAAATCATTTCGTAATCTTAATTTTGATAAATTATCAATTTCTTGTAAATTATTTGCAATAGTTGTTTTAATATTTTTTATATTGTCTTCTATCATAGAAACAATAGTTTTGTAATCATCAATATAGAGTGAATCAATGTTAATATGAAAAGGTTCTAGTTGTTTTAAAATATGATATAGAGATAAATTATTGAATTCTTGGTTATGTTTTGAATTTAGAATGTCTTCAATAATGGATTTGTTATTTGGTAATATAGTTTCAAGAAATTGTTGGTATTTATCCTCAGTGCTGGTTGAGACGGATGGTTCAAGCAATCCAGAGGATAGTTTAATATGAGTGTTTGAATTAAATAATCCACTAAATTCTTCTCCGTGTTTTTTGTATTTTTCAATTAATATATTGTTTAGAGATGATTTTGGAGAGAGAACATATGATTTAAGCAATGGATGATAATTCAAATGTGATTTTTGAAGAATTGTAGTTTTGGGTAATTTAAGATGTGAATATTGGATAAATGGTTTGTTAAGAAATAGGAAGGATTCAATAGGAATATCTTCATTTTCTGTGATCTGTTTTCTTTGATGATTTCCAGTTAATTCTAAAGAAAGTTGAAATCCGTGTCTTCCTGATTGTAATTGTTGAAGTCTAGAAGTTCCAAGATTATATTTGTTGATAACGAACCGTGTTTTTTTAATTTGGTTTTCTTTAAATACAGACGAAAATATTTCACGCAAATAACCATCTGTATTATTAACCATAGTTTCAATATCTTGATTTGTTTTTTTCACTGTAATAGTATCACTTGTATCATCTGGTAAAATCTGTGGAGTAAAGAAAGTATTTAAATTTTTATGTAAGTAATCATATTTATTTAATCCGGATGGGTTTTCGTTTCTATAGTAAGAATTAATAAGTTCAGTTTCTTTTGTTCTAACATCGGATAATTTTTCAGGTTGAATATCTTCAAAATATTCTGATTGTTGTTCTTTGTTTTCTAAATATATTTTTTTCTTGTTTTTGACAATTGGAATAATCCAAGGAGGAATATCTTTCAGATTGTATAGTTTTTCAAGTAATGGACGATAATTCTTACCTCTTTTCAAGATTTGAAGGTCTTGATTGTTTTCATCTTTGGTAGAAAATTCTTGTCTAAGTCTTGAAAATCTCTCTAGAATACGGTGTAATTTATTCATTGTTCTTGTTGTTCTCTCTTTTGTTGGTATTTTAGTAAGCATTTCGTCTAGAAGGTCATTCACTTGTTCTTCAATTGAAAATCTCTTTTCATCATCAGAAACACGGACTTCTTGTTGTATTTCTTCCGCATCATCGGATAAGAAGAAATCAGTAGATTGTTCTAAGATTCCTTGTATTTTTGCTCGTAAGGGGATACTCTCTTCTTCTTCTTCTTCTACAACTTGTTCTTCTTCTTCTACTTCTTCATCATCGTCTTCTTCCACTTCTTCTTCTTCAATTACTGGTTCTTCCTCTTTTGAAACAGGTTTCTCTCTTAATTCTATCTTTTCAATAGGGATGTCTTTTGGTATTCCTTTGTATCCAAAATCAATATAAATAATATCATCACTTGGAAATACTTGTATCTCAATTTGGTCTTCTTCTAAGTTTTTTATCTGACCTACAATAATAGTAGGCACATCTCCTCCTAAATGTATTTGGACCCATCTATTGGGTAATAAATTATTTTGTCGTGCATATCCTTTTTGTTTGCTTTTACTTAAAACTATAATCGTTGAAATCATATCATCACGTATCATTCCCTCCTCAATGTCTAGTGTAAGTTTGGACCCTTGTCTTTCAATAAGTTCTATTTTTGTTTCATCAATATAGTTTATTAAATATATATTATCGTCAATCTCTTCGTTTGTATCACTTTTTATTTGTATGATATCTCCGTATTCTAAAATAATGGTTTCTTTCTTTGTCATAACTCGTTTTATATAATGAAACAATATATTTTTCTATCTAATTTTATTTATATAAAATAAATATAAAGAGAAATTAAGATTAAAATATACCACTATAATATGTCTCGTATTTGTATTATAAATAATTTAAATAGTCTTATTGACTTGAATCGTGTAGATGATGTTGAATATTTAAAGAGTTTAAGTTTAACAAAATCTACATTAGGAAGTAAAGAACCTTCAAAACATTTTATTATAAAGTATGACAAAAAAAGAAAACATGATGAAATTACAGGATTATTTCGTTCGTGTGTTATTTATGATAAAAAATTAGTATGTTATTCACCACAGAAGAGTGTTTCTTTTGAGAAGTTATCCGGTGATTTATACAGTATAGAGGAATTTGTAGAGGGAACTATGATAAATATGTATTATTTAAATGGTGAGTGGGATCTAAGCACAAGGAGTGTTATAGGTGCGGATGGTTATTTTTATGAGAAAGAAACTACATTTAAAACAATGTTTTTGGATTGTAAAGATTATATATCACTTGATTATAATGTTCTAAATAAAAAATACTGTTATTCATTTTTGATTCAACATCCAAAAAATCGTATTGTAAAGAGAATATGTACGCCTACATTATACTTATGTGGTGTGTATGAAATTATAGATGATATTGAATTGAAGGTATATACGGTGAATGTGTATGATGAAGCTCAGAGAATTCAAAATCAATTACCACAACAATTATTGAAATTGAGAACACCATTTTTGCACGGTGCAGGAGATATAGATTTAGTGAATGTGTATAGGGATTTGTATCAATATTCGAATACAGTAAGATATGATATAATGGGAATAGTAATTAAAGACCGAAATGGAAATCGTGCGAAATTCAGGAATCCAGTATATGAATATGTTCGTAAATTGCGAGGCAACCAACCAAAACTTCAATATCAATATTTAGTATTACGACATACAGGTAAAGTGAAGGAGTTTCTAAGGTATTATCCAGAGTATCGACCTTATTTCACAAGGTATCGTGAATTGGTGCATCTTTATACTTCCAATCTATATAAATATTATGTTGAATGTTTTATTCGTCATGAAAGATCTATGCTAGAATTTCCATATGAATATAGAAATCATATGATTGGACTTCATAAGGTGTATATAATAGAGAACTTGAAAGAGAAGAAACAGAGTAAAAAATCAATTACATTTAGAGATGCAGTAGAATATGTGAATAAACTAGAACCACCACGACTTATGTATTCTTTAAATTATAAGGCCCATTAAATTATCATGTACATTACACCTTTGGAAATTTAAAACGCCGACTTTATATATAGTTTTTCTTTATTTTTCTTGTTTTATTTTTTGGTTTATATTTTTCCGGACGCTCATAAACTCCCTTAAATATATTCTTAAGCGTTATTAATGGTATATCACGCAAAACTTTTTCTATATTGCTTTGTAAATGATTATAAAAAAAATTGAAATTAAAATAAGTAATTAAATATAATACAACATATCTTCACAATGGAACCAACAACAAAATATCTTACTTCCTATGATGAATCATCTATTCTGAAAATTCAAAGCTTATTTAGAGGATGGATTGTTAGAAGAAAAAATATTTATGGATTTATTAAAAAATCTAAAAGATTACAAGAAAATTTTACAAGAACCTTAAAAGGATATCATATGGTTAACAACGCACCTATCAAAGAATCTGTTTGGGAGGAAGTAAATTGTAATATTGTAAAAAGTTTATTCTCTATTTCAGATGAGGCAAAGGGAAATCACACATCTGGAAAAGATAATAGATTTGACAATATAAATATATCAAACAAATCATCCAAAGTTGAGGGAACTAATATTAGTATATCTTCATATAGGTTAACAACAGTTTGTAATGATAAAGATATAGGAACATCTGTAAATATTATAGAAGAAATAAAAAAAAAGAGATAGTTCATTTGATTACTATTCTTTATTAGTCAGAAATGAAAAAGAAAACTCATTTATTAAATATATGTGGTATATTATTCCAAAAGATTGTTATCTATTTAGAATAGATAATCTTAATCATAAAATAGGAAAAAAGGGGAAGAAAAAGGGTCAAATTGTTGGTTGGGAATCTAAATATTCATCAATTACATTTTCAATGTCTTCTCAATTATGGTATAATTTCAATATAGATGAACTTAAAAAATATATGGTATGCTATACAGAAGTAGATAATAGTAAACCTAAAATTAATTATTCACAAATATACGAATCATTCTGTAATACTATCTAAACGTTCATTACATAATTTTACATATTCCTCGTTTATTTCAAAACCTATAAAATTTATATTTTCTTTTTTTGCTGCAACACATTCACTTCCTGATCCAGCAAATGGAACAACTAATAATGTATCATCTCCATTTTTACATGCTTTAATCAGTTTTTCACATAGTTGTAATGGTTTTTGTGTAGGGTGATTAACTCTTTCCTTTTTCCCTGCACCACCAGCAAGTGCTGATATTTTAATAACATCTCTTGGAAGTGCCCCATTTTTATGTGCTTTATATATAGTTTCTTTTTCTCCATTACTAAATCTACCCTTTGTTGCTTTTCTAACTTTACCTGCTGCATTTTTTAAATATGTATCTGTATATGGTTCTCTTACATCATCACGATTAAAATGTGGTTTTTCCTTACTACAACATAATATACTTTCATGTGTTCTTTGCCAATGATTTAGAGATGGTATTACTTTATTTGTATAATGCCAAATAATCCATCTAACATTTATATTAATTCTTACTCTAATAAATGCTAATATTTCACTAAATCCATAGATGTATAATGTTCCTTTTGGTTTTAGAATACGAATACATTCAGTAATCCATTCATCACACCAACTAAGATATTTATCCATATCTTGTTTATCACTATTATTACCAAAATTTTTTCCAATATTATATGGAGGATCGCAAATTATAATATCAACACTATCATTCTTCATTTCTTTCATTTTTATAATACAATCATCATTTATTATAACTTGTGTTTTACCATTTTTAACGACATCCGTACTTTTAATCACACCTTTGGGATTAGTTTTTGTTAAACTTTTTGATTGACTTTCCATTATAGTATGAGTTATATTTTCAGTATTATTTGAAATCAATTTTTTATTTATTATACACCTTTGAACGTTTAAAACGCCGACCTAATCCAGATATTTTTTAGGTTTTCGTTTTCTCGTTGATAGTCGTTTTACATATTTTTCACTTCTATTATATGCTCTTTTTATTAGATTTTTATAAATATGTATTGGTATTTCATCTAATACATCTTTTACATTATTAACTAATTCATTATATGTTAATCCCTTTTTCTTTTGTAATCGTGAGTTCAATACATCAATCATATTAGAACTTATATCACTATTCATAATTTAATTATATTATATATAATATTTAATTTTAAATAATTTATATAAAACTATTATAATAAATATGCCACCACATCATAGTGACGATTATATATAAAAAATGAAATAAATATTTTTATTTTATGTTCGGTGTAATTCTTATTCTTTAAACTCAAATACTAATTCTGCTATATTTTTATATATTTTAATAAGATTATCACATGCTTGGTCGATATAAGGTAATATTTCTTCTTTGCGTTCTTTTGTAATAGTAGGGTCTCTAAATGATACTCTTAAGATAGAATCATCATCGTGTGGATGTTCTTTATTAAAACTAATATAATTCATTATATTATTTTGTTCGTAAAACAAGGAATAGAGAGAATATTCAAGAGGTTTTCCTAATGTGAAATCAATATTTTCAAGTTTAATATCAAAGGCAGGATATGTTGTTTTTGATGGTGTTATTTCCAGTTCATTTTTAGCAACAAGGGATTTTATGTTATTAATTTTTTTAATAAGAATATCACACCCAATGTTAAGCAATTCATCATTTGTAAATATTCCAATACTTTCAATTAAGAAAGTAAAGGATTTTTTTTTAATAATTCTTCTTCCTTCTCCTAAATACCAATTTTGTTTCTCTCTTTGTATATCTTGTTCTTCCATTCCTTGATGAATCAAATGTTCTTTTTGTTTATTCCACTCTATATTTTGAGCTTCTGTATCTACATTGAAGGAATAAGAACACGTAGAGGCTACATTATAAACACTATCTTCTTTTGCAGTATGTTTAGTAAGTGTTGCTTCTATATGAAGATGTTCGGAGGGTATTTCTTGACTTAATTTACCACGAAGTCTAGCAATAATAATGTAATCTCCAGTAATTTTATTTGGTGGAAATATTTTATTTGTTTCTTCTTTTGTTAAATATCTTTCAGTTTCTTTATGTTTGATTTTGAAGTCATTTGTTGTAATATATATATTTTCATCACTTTCATTTTTTACATTTAATTCAATGATGTAATCTTCCATAGGTGTTTTTAGGTCTTTAATATGAACTGGAATACACGATATACGATGTTTTATAATTTCATTATTTAATCTTGTATTATTCTTAATTATATGAATATTATTTTCATTATGAGGGAATCCTTTAAATCCATATATTTCAACATCCGATAATATTGCTCTACGAAGAGAATTCATAATGCTTACATGAATGTTATCAAATGAGTATTCTGTAATATATTTATTTACATTATTTGCATGTTTATCCATTGTGATACTTGCCATAGTTATGTATATAATATTATTTTATTTTTAATTTAAATCAATTTTATAAGTTTAAATTAAAAGTAAATAACCTTATTATTTTATAAATGAAAAATATACTATATTATAGTAATTATTGCGAACATTCTAAAAATTTATTAAATCTACTATCCAGAAGTAAAATAAAAGAAGATATACATTTCATATGTATTGATAAACGTATAAAAAAAGGAAATATTATTCATATTCTTTTAGAAGATGGAAAAGATGTTTATTTACCACCTAACATTAATAAAGTGCCTTCATTATTGATGATAAATAAAGGAGGAATAGTTTTAGAAGGTGAATCTATTAATAATTTTTTATTTCCTCATTTAAAAAAAGAAAACAACACATCAACAATGCAAAATGGTGAGCCTCTTTCCTTTTCTATTTTGGATTTCGGAAATATACATAGTGATAAATATAGTTATCTAGATCAGACACCATCAGAGATGTCTTCAACAGATGGAGATGGAGGATTAAGACAAATTCATAATTATGCAACAATAGACTATGTAGATAATATTGAGACTCCTGTAGAGAATTATACACCGGATAAAATAGGTAATTTATCTCTCGATGAATTACAAAAAATGAGAAATAAAATGTAAATAATATTAGGTTATAACTATTTAAATAGAAACTAAAATAAAATATATATAGTATGTCTATTCTTAAAGCGTTTAATAATCATCTAATTGAGTTTTTGGAAGATATATCAACCATCTTTCCTAAAAACCGTGATATTCGTAAGAGTATTACTGCATTAGAAATGATTACTAAAACAAACCCAAAGGCGGTTATTGTATTATGGAAAAGACACGTTGTTCTTCCTTATCGTGAAAAGATAATGAATGGAGATCTTACCTTTTTTATAAATAAAGACTATAACGGAGATTTTGAGAATAATGGATACAAATCAGGCGAATTTTCAGAAATTATAGAAAATCTTAAGAAAGATGTATCTGGTTTAGATGAAAATAATCAAAAGAAAGCGATTAAATACGTCCAGAATTTAACAAAACTAAGTGAATTATATCAATAAAATACTTTTTATAATTATAATATAAATAAATAGATATATATTGATTTATATTATGTCAGAATCAAAAGAACTTATAATTACAGAATGTAAAGATTTTGTAAAGGTTATCCAAGATTTTATACCAGATTTATTACATACATTTCCAGAGTATAAGGAGGGTTTAGATGAGAATGTTTGTTTTGTTTTAAGTATTGATTTAGATACAATAGAAAACCGAGAATTTACAGAAGAAGAATTGAATAAAGTAAGAGAGTTATTAACACATTGTAATAAAGTATATCCGGAACGATTTTTTGATATCATTTATCAAAATGAAGATATATTTACAAAAGAAGAATACAATAGCGAGTTTATTCCTGGAATTGATTTTAAGCATTTATGGAAACAAAATATAACAGACAGTACAAGAAGTATAATTTGGAAGTATTTACAATTAATTACATTTTCAGTGGTATTCATTATGAAAGATAAGATGGACTTTGGAGAGACAGCAAAAATGTTTGAAGCGATTGATGAGGATACATTGAAGAGTAAATTAGAAGAAACATTAAAAGATATGAAAAATATTTTTGAGACAACCGATGACATTTCTATGAATACAACACCTGCAGATATATCAGCAAATATTCCAGATGCAGAACATATACACGAACATATTAATGGAATTTTGAATGGAAAGATAGGAACATTAGCAAAAGAGATAGGTGATGAAGCAATGAAAGATTTAAATATTGATATAGAGAATGAGAGTTCCATTGATGGTGTTATGAAAGCCATGTTTAAGAATCCAGGTAAATTAATGAAAATATTTAATACTGTTAGTAATAAGCTACAAGATAAAATAAAGAGTGGAGAACTGGATGAGAAAGAGTTAATGGAAGAAGCTTCTAGTATGATGGGTAAAATGAATTCAATGCCTATGATGAATAATATTCAAGATATTATGAAACAAATGGGTAGTTTCAAAGGTATGGATGGTTCAAAAGTAAATATGAATGCCATGATGTCTCAAATGAATATGATGATGAATAAGAATACACAAGTAGAGAGAATGAGAGAGAAATTAAAGAATAGAGTCGTGGAACCTTTTAAACCGAATATGGAGAATGACCGTCTTTTATATTCAAAAGGAGAAAAACCAGAACGTTCCAAGAGGGTTGTTTCAACACAAGAACAACTTGTAAAGAAGAGTAAAGATAAAAATAAAAACAAAAGAAGGAATAAAAATAAAAAAAATAAAAAGTAATATAATTATATAATAGAATATAATGAGTAATGAGGATTTTTGGTTATCAACACCATATGTTTTAATGAATAAAGATTATATAGGAAAAGTATATCCTAAGAAAGAATATAGCACAATAGAAAATTTAAATTCAATAACACGTCTTATTATAGTATTATCTATTTTAGGGTTTTTTATATCCAGAGATAAAAAAATCGTTATTTTAGGTGTTTTATCATTGGCTGTAATAGTTGGGTATTATTATAAAGATACAAAAAACTCATTAAAGAGAGAATTAACAAAAGAGAGTTTCGGTTTATTAGATGATATAAATATTGGAAAGGAAAAAGAAAAGAAAGAAGAGTTATATCAACCAAGAAAAAATAATCCCTTAATGAATGTACTTTTACCAGAAATTCAATATATACCAAAACGACAAGCCGCAGCACCAGTTCATAATGAGAATGTTAGAAAGGAAGTAAATAAAAAAACAATAGAGAGTTTGGATGATAAAATTTTCAAGGATTTAGGAGACGACATATTATTTAATCAAGGTATGCGTGATTTTTATACAAATCCTGCTACTACTATTCCAAATAATCAAGATGCTTTCGTGCAATTTTGTTATGGTAGCATGAAGTCTTGTAAAGAGGGAGATGAATCCAATTGTGATTCTAAGAATTATCGTCATATTTTAAGATAAAATTTAAAAAAAAATATAATCTATAATTATAGAATAAAATGAGTATGTATAATTATACCTTTGATAGTACAACAAGATTAGGAGATGATCGCTGTTATGTTTCAGAGAGAACCAAACAGAATACTAATTTCGGATCATACAGCGTTCAAAACTATTATTTACATAATTGTAATTCTAATAATGTAGTGGATTTTGCAACAAAGCAACCGAATGTATTTGTAAATGGTGGATATAAAATAAGTGATCCTTGTGGTTCAAATATAAATTTAGATTCCAAAATGAGAATTGGAAGCACTCAGACGAATCCTAGATGTCGTATTAGTTTATATACTCGTCCATTCGTAACGGTTCCATATCTTGGAAAGGGTCCAGTACGTGTGGTAGAAGAATCAAGAATACAACAAAATCATCTATTTAAAGATAAAAAGAGTTGTGGAACAACGACAGAAATGACACATATTAATCATCGTTTTACACCTATGATTTCTTCCTTAGAGAAAACCATTTCAAATCCAGTGAATTTAATAGAAGGTGTTGCTGCGGAGGGTTGGATACGTGGAGGATTACCCACCAGAGAACTTATACGACAACAAGACTATAAATATAAACGATAAATAAAAATATAAAGATAGTTATAGTATTTTATATTATGAATTATAATATAAATTACACTTGTTGTTATAGAGAGAAACAAGAAGATGATAATTCTCTCGTGGATTATCAATATGATCTATTAAAACTATTTTATTTAGAAGATATTGTGAATGATGAATCAGATGATTTTGGAGATACATTTGAAACAATTACAGAGAGATTATATATTTTATTTAATGAAAAACTAAAAAAATATAACTTTATGATTGAATTATTGAAGAAGAAATCAAATGAATTATTACAAGAAGATGAAATGACTGGACTTACTTTGTTTTATTCTTATTTAACATTGGATGTATTCCATGAACTTGTAAAATTATTGTATGAAATAAGCGACCATAAAATCGAATCTTTTTCCTTAGAACAAATAAAAAATGAACACTATGTAAAAGAGTATGTAGGTGAAGATTCTACTAATTTAGAAAAAATACATAAATTAATTGTAAAACTAAATATTTAGTTATGATATAATGGCATCAACCAGAAATAAAAATATGATGGGGAATTTTAATTTAGAAATGATTCAGAATGACAGGATCTCATCAAATAGAACCAATCCATACCGAACAGAAGCACACGAAACACGATTTCCAGATTTTGGAGTAAATCAAGGACATATACCAAATCAAATCTACGGACAAAATGCAGTCGATGTAGAGAGTTATTTAAAGGGTGTTGGTGCAACAAAACTTGTAAAGTATGAGACATATTATAAGTATCATATTAAACCGGAAAACCGCTCTTTACGAAGTTTATCGTTTTTTGATAAACCAACATCAAATGAGATACTTCCTCAACCGTTTTTGGTAGAGAAAAATCAACGTCCATTTATTCCATAAAATATATATGTTTATAATATAAGAATGGCATTTACACGATTTAATTATGATGATTGTAGAACAAATAAGTTATTACAAGAATCAACAGGTCCAGGAAGGTGGATGTTAGATGTTCCAGGAAATGGTATAGCACCTCTTTTTATAGACGACCCTCATATTAGAATGCAAAAATGGGGTAATAATCTCTCTCTTCCAACTCATTCACAAGAAACGAAAAATGTAATAGATATAGAAGATGAATTAAAAGGAAGACAACGAAAATCGAATCCATATTGTAAGAGTTCAAATTATCCATTTAGTGAAAAAGTCTTAATAAAAACACCACGATATAAAAGTTATAAAAATCAATTTACGAGTGAAACAAGAACTACACATCCTGCGTGGATGTATGTAGATTTAGAACAGACACGGTGGGAGTATCCTCTCTTGAATCCACAAGAGAATGTGTGTTATCCATTTCATTCTAATTTAAGCACACGAATTATAGAAAAAAATAACTTTATTCCTAAGAAACCTTGTGTATAAAATTAAATATATTTGGATTTATAAATAATATATTTAATATAATATAGTATATATAATGGCTGAGATTGTAATACCAATGGCAATATTAGGAGGATTATATATAGTATCTAATCAAGACGATAAAAATAAAAAAGTAAAAGAAACTTTTGTAGATGGCGGACCGACTTCTATAAAACAACGTTCTACCATGTTATCGAATGCAAATGTGCCTTCTCGAAATTTTCCAATAAATGGGCGTTCTGAATTAAAGGAGTCGCCGGAATATTATCAAACAAATCAAGAAGCAACAACTAGTTATCTTCAAAAGATAAAGTATAAAAAAAATGTTCTAGAGAATGAAAAGTTAGAAGGACGTGGTGAATTACAATATGAAGAGAAAAATCCAGAACATCAATACTCATTAACTGGAGAGAAAATAGAAAAAGAAAACTTTAAACATAATAATATGGTTCCTTTCTTTGGTTCTCGTGTTACACAAAATATAGTGGATCATACAAGAGAGAGTTATTTGGATAGCACAAATGGTTCTGGTTCTATTTTTATTAAGAAACAAGAAACTGCTCCTTTCTTTAAACCACAAAAAAATCTTGAATGGGCTCATGGAACACCAAATGCATCTTCATTTTTACAATCACGAATGAATCCATCGACGAGTCTTCATAATGTCAAACCATTCCAAGAAGTTCGTGTTGGACCTGGATTAAATCAGAAAGAAGGGGTGCTTGGAAGTGGTGGATTTAATTCAGGAATGGAATCACGACATCGTTGGATGCCAAGAAATGTAGATGAATTGAGAGTAAAGAATAATCCAAAAATTACGTATGGAGGTGTTATCTTAGGTGGTAAAGATAAAGTAACGAATCGTGGTGTGTTAGGAACTGTAGAAAAGAACCGTCCAGATACATATTATATAAACTCACCAGAGAGATACTTTACAACCACAGGACAACGAAAAGCACAAACTCATCGTAGCGAACAAATTGTGCCTACAGAAAATAGAGAAACTACAACACGTGAATATTTCGGTCAAGGAGAACAAAGCACAGGAGAAGCACCTTATGTAAAAGGTATCTATCGTGATACACAACGAAGACAATTAGATCCTTGTGGAAAACAAAATATTCGTAATGCACACGCAGCAGAACGATTTAATTCTACAACTGGTGATTATGGCGTACAATCGTATAAATCAAGTGTATTACCTAATAATAGAACATTAGATTCTAATCAATCTCCAAATGTTGGTGTTGTATCTACCTATGCAAAAGCATTAATAGCACCTTTATTAGATATATTACGACCTACGAGAAAACAAAATGTTATTGGAAATATTCGACCTCAAGGAAATGTAGGGAATAGTAAATATTCTAAAACTTATGTCTATAATCCGGCAGATAGAGCCAAGACAACGATACGTGAAATGACTGAAAATAAATTGGAACATAATTTCGTAAATAATCAACAAGAAGCAGGTGGGTATGGTTATGTGGTAAATGAGAAGCAACCAGTACCACAAAATCGTGATACGACATCTTGTCATTATGTTCCTAATCCAAATCAAAGCGAATATGCAAATGGCTATGGTTATGTAGTAAATGAGAAGCAACCAGTACCACAAAATCGTGATACAACAAGTTCAAAATATATAGGAAATGCAGGTAATACTGGAACTACAAGTAATGCACGAGTGTATGACATGGCGTATAATGCTCATTTAATTGATAAATCCGTAATTTCAAAGGGTCGTAAGCCTATGGGAGATAGTGTGAAAGTATTTAATCCGTATCAGAATATCAAAATAGATAAATTGGAACAAGATAGACATAATCATCGTATGTTTGTTCCTCAATATATTTCTAAAATGCCTTCCTCGGTCGATAATCATGGAAGACAAGATGTAAAACCACGAACCGGACAAGATATAGTTATGGAACGAAACGCACCGGATATCTTGGACGCATTTAAGAGAAATCCATATACTCAACCTCTAGACAGTATTGCTTAATATACTTTTGATGAATAATAAATTATATAAAGATTTATTATTTATAATAAGTAAATGAATTATGAGACTTTTATTGAGAAAAGATATCATAATAATATCTTGACAAAAATAGAAGCATATAGTAAGGATAGAGAGACACCAAATATTATTTTTCATGGAAAGAAGGGTTCAGGAAAATTATTTATATTGAAGTATTTATTGCATTTGATTTATAAAGAGGAAAAAATAATAAAGAACTATGTATTATTTGTGAATTGTGGAGAGGGAAAAGGAATAAAATTTATTCGTGATGAGCTTAAATTTTTTGCAAAGACAAATATAGAAAATAACTTACACATTCCTTTCAAGAGTATTGTATTACTGGATAGTGATAAATTAACGATTGACGCTCAATCTGCTTTACGACGTTGTATTGAATTGTTCTCTCATACAACACGATTTTTTATGTTAGTAGAAAACAAGATGAGTCTCTTAAAACCGATTGTATCAAGATTTTCTAGTATATATGTTCCTTATCCAAAAATTAATAATAGAATACAAAATATAAATTATTACAATATCCAAAAAATACCAAGTAGTGTAAATAAAAATATAGAGAGAAATATGGAATGGGTGTATAATAAATATAGAGATAGTTCTAATCTATCACAAAATGAAATCTTTCAAGATGTAGAAGTCTTGTATGAAAATGGTGTTACTGGTTACGACTTTATCAAATATTTAGATTCACATTTAAGTGATGATTCAAAAAAGTATCAATTATTAATTTATTTTGATAAAGTACGTAAAGATATACATCACGAAAAAATATTATTGTTTAATATTCTTGTTTTTTATTCATTGCGTAATGATATAGATTTAGAAAATATATCTATAATGTAAAGAATGGATGATTTTAATATTTCTTCTTTAACAGAGACTAGAAATGAATATACTGCTTTACTCATAACTAAATTAACACCCCTTATTATCCAAGGCATTTATTCCATTTATAATGATGCGTGTAAATTATGTGAAGATAATGACGAGCATGATAAATATCTTATGACATTTCAAAATTTTCTTGCTCGTGTTCCCAAATGGAATCAAGAGATTGTAAAGAATGAAACAGAGAGAATCTTAAAATTAAGCAATTGTTCTTATTTAGAAGATTTAATTACATGTGTCCATGTAAGTCAGCTTAAAATATTAACTCATATTCGTGTAGGTACAAAACAGAAGAAACTCGAAATTGATATACCTGATTTAAACAGTTTTATTCATAATATTTATATTGATTTAGCAAGAAATGTATATAAGAATGTATTTTTGTTTGAAAAGGTTCCTTCTTTACAACGACAAAAAAATATAAATGAATTATCAAATATGGTTTCAAGGTCCATATTAAATGTTATACGCAATAGTATGCCTTTAGAAAATATTGTGAAATCTTATTTATATGAGACACAAGAAGAAACTGTAGATGAAGTAAAAGAAGAGGTTCGTGAGGAAATTACAAAAGAAGAACCAGATGAAGACATTACAAAACAAAAGCTTACAGAGAATAATAAAGTAAATCTAGAGAATGAATCACAAAAGAAGGAAGAAGAACAGAGAGAGAAAGGTATATATGAAGACACTCAAGATAACAGTGAAGATAACATGAATAGAAAGATTATTGTTGATACACCAAAGAATACCGTAGATTCTATACAGAGAGAAAAAAATACAGAATTGCAAGAATCCAAACAAGATACAAGTGAGAATATACAAGAAAAGAATGAAAATGTCTCTCTTACAATTCATACAAAAGACGTCGATGATACTTTAAAACCGCATTCTATAAAATTCAATGATAATGATAGTGTAGTTGATTTTAACAAGACAGAAACACCAAGAGAGATTGAAAAAACTAAAGGAAATATAGTAGAAGCACCCAAGACAATTGAACGACTAGAACAAATTTCATATCAGCGTGACCAAGAACGTAGAGAGAATGAGGAAGAAGAGTATGATGATGATGATGAAAAAATCAAAATATTAGATGATATTCCAGTTCAATTAGATAATTTAGATATCCACAATATAGATTCAAATATTAATCTAAAAACAGATACAGATGTCTTACTTGATGATATGATAGTTGAATTGAAATAATTTCGTTAAAAAATAAATATTCAATTATACGACTATATTAAATGGAAAATAAACAATCTACACTTATGATATCAATATCAATTACAGTATGTTATTTTTTATATAAATATTTAGAATATAGGTTTATATTAAAAGACAGCAAACCTCTTAAAATAATATTTAGAGAGACATTAGTTGTTTTTGTTTCTAGTATGTTGGGTATATTTATTTTAGACCAATTACAACCTCTTCAATATGTGGTTTCTTCCAATATGCCGATGGTTTTTATGAATGATCCAGATTTTTAATTTGATTAGATAGTTAAAGTAAATTATTTTCAACTATCTAATAATATTCTCTCTCCATAGCATCTATATCAATTAGATTTGATGTTGTTATGTTTTCTGTAATATAATCGTTGAATAAATTTTTAGAGACTTGTTTTTGGGGTGTTTGGTGGTGTGTGATTCTTGCAATCATTTTATATAATTTAAATCCTTTAAAGCGTTCTCTACCATTTGGTTTATATAGAATATTTTTACCGTTATCATCTTGACACCATTCTAAGATCAAGTCAATAATTTCATTCTTTTCTATTTTATCGATTTCTTCATAATCATCTATGAAATAATCAATTAAAGAACAAGATAATCTGCATAAATCGAAGGCGTGGTTGGGTTTTAATTCTGGTTTATTTTTATTACAGTATACTCCAAAGTTATATTGAGTATAAGCATCTTCACCTTTTTTATAGTTGTCACTACATATCTCTTTGTCTTTATAATTATAAATACTCCGTCCAAAATCTATAATTTTATATAATTTACCGAAAGTAGGAACTTTATATACCTTATTATTATATTTATAATAAAGGAATTCATTGTTTGTTTCCGAATACATTATATTATTTGTATGTAAATCATTATGTGTAAAATTAAATACTTTTTGGTAAGTAATTAATATCATAATAACTTGGAAGAGAATAGATTTCCATTCGGTAAGTGGAATGAATTTATCATTTCTATTAATATAATCATCTAAAGTATGTTCTAGTTTTTCACTACAAATAATATGAACTGGAATTTTAAAAATGGTTGAATTCACTTCTAATTCACTTTCTTGGTCTGAATCATATTCTGTATCGCTTTCATTATTATCATTTATATCACTTGATTTTTCTTGTTCGCTGTTAGAATCACTATCACTATGGCTATCACTATCAGAACTATTTGAAGTGTCTTCATTAGAATCACTGCTTGATTGATAACTTCGCTTAGTTAAACTATTCTTATAATATGTTTTTAATGTTGCATTCTTTGTTTTTGTATTATCAGCTATAAATATTTCATTTAAACTAGTATCAAAAGAAGGATCTATAACAGAAATTTTTGCAGTTTCGTGTATTTTCAATGGATTTTTATATTTTCTAGTTTGATAATAACTATCACAACCATAATTAGAATCAATGTCAAATAAAGAACCTTGATTTTGATAAAATAATTTAGAATTTTCAAGATATTCTATATCATCACTAATATCACATATAAAATTATTTTGGATTCCAATAAAAGAACCATAAAATTGAATTCCGTGAATAAAGTTATACTTCTCTCTCAGCTTACAAGATAAAAAGGAAAAGAATGAATCCACATATGCAATATTATTGGGGTCTGTATATTTATCAAATTCGTGTGTTTTTCCATATTTTGGTAATGTAAGAATTGTTTCTTTCGAAATGTCTCTATATTTTCCACCCATATATTTAATTGGATCCAACAAAGGTGAAAATTTGAAAAAAGAATCAACAGTTTCACATTTATTATCTTTCTGTATGACAATTGAGAATGTATTATGATTGTGTTGTTCTTTTATTTCTTGTATTTGATATTCGTGATTTAAATTAAATGAATTCCAGTTTTTTTGATTGATAGAAAAAAAATTATCATATATAGGAATATAATTTTGAATGGAATAAATATTATTGTTTTCTAAATTGTTTAGTTGGTTAAATAATTTTTTATTATCATTTTTTTTATAGAATAGATTTATCATTTAGATTAAATAAATAAAAATACTTTAAAAAATAAACTAATTAAATATTCGTTTATAGAATAAAATTTTATTACCATTTTATATATAATGAGTAAGGATGTAAGATTAAAGTTAGATAAATTTAGTATGAAGCAAATTACATTTAATCCAAATGAGAATAAAGGACCTGTTATCATATTACTTGGAAAAAGAGATACAGGAAAAAGTTTTTTAATTGCAGATTTATTATATTATCATCAGGATATCCCAATCGGAACTGTAATTTCAGGGACAGAAGCAAGTAATGGTTTTTTTAGTAAGCATGTTCCACGCTTATTTATTCATGATGAATACAATACAGGAATTATAGAGAATATACTAAAACGACAAAAAATGATATTAAAACGTGTAAAAAAAGAGAAACAAGCATACGGACATAGTAAGATTGACCCTCGTGCGTTTATTATATTGGATGATTGTTTGTATGACAATAGCTGGGCGAAAGATAAATTAATGAGACTACTATTTATGAATGGAAGACATTGGAAATTAATGCTTGTTATCTCCATGCAGTATCCTCTTGGTATTCCACCTAATTTGCGTTCGAATATCGATTACGTATTTATCTTAAGAGAGAATTATATTTCAAACCGAAAAAGGATTTACGAACACTATGCCGGTATGTTTCCAACATTTGAATCTTTTTGTCAAGTCATGGATCAATGCACTGAAAATTATGAGTGTTTAGTTATTGATAATAATTCAAAGAGTAATCAACTAAAAGACCAGATTTATTGGTATAAAGCACAAGCTCATGGCGATTTTAAACTTGGTTCAAAACAATTTTGGGAATTATCTAAAGATATACCGAGTGATGATGAAGAAGATACTCAAGCCTCATTTAATCCTAATAATGTTAGAAAAAATAAAAATACACCAAATATTAATGTCATGAAAGGCACACGTTGGTAATAAATAATCAATAATATTTATTCATTATTTATTTATCCTTTTTTCTTATAATTGTATCACCCTCAAATAATTCTTTCTTTATATCTGCACTTGTTATGCTTTCTTTTCCAACTGTAGATTCTAAACTATTTAATATTGTATTTGTATTTGTAATCCCTACTAAATTACCATTTTCATCAATATTTTGTGTAAGTTTATTACCTGTTTCTCGTGCAAGTTTTTTGTTTTCTTCAATTGCCTTCTTTCTGGTTTCCTTAATTCTCTCTTCGAATTGATTCTTGGCTTGTTCTTCATTCTTCATCTTCTCTCTCATTAGATTATTTAGCTCTTTTTCCATATATTCCACATGTCCTGTCTTATATGATTCAGGGTGCCATGGCATCCATATTCCAACTTGACCTACATAAATATCGTGGTTTGGATCTACTTCTCTTAATAATTTACAACGCATCTCCGCTTCTTGAACTGTCTCAAATACACCACGAACTTTTAATCCACGAACATTTGTTTGGAAGTTATATTTTTCATTATACTCCTTCAATAAATCATCTTCCTTTCTATCCAAGAAATTTTTATACTCATCTTCAATACTTGTTTTCATAAGGTTCTCTTTCTCTTCTTTTAAAAATTCATTGAAATCATCATTTACTTTATTGAAATCAACACTATATTTATAAGAAATAAAATTTAAAAACTGATGAAATTTACTCATTGATTTAGTAAAATCAAAATCTTTCATAAATTCTTGAAAATAAAACATCTCTTTTTGTTTGATAATGTTTTCTGGTGATATAAAGGATATACATACAAACTTTTGTCCTGCCAGAGGACGGTCTTCATCTAATAAATCAACATATTTTTCATTATTATCTTTTGACATTATATTTAACATATTTCATTATATATTTAAGTTATTTTATACATAATATAATTATTTTTTCTATATTAATATTATAAAAAGATGAACGGATTAGACAATATGTTTGATTTAGGCGAATTACTACGACGTGCTGTAAAATATCTGGTTGAAGGTGTTATTGTTGCAATTGCTGCATTTGCGATACCAAGACGAAGCATGACTCTTGATGAGGTGTCTTTAGTTGCACTTACTGCTGCAGCGACCTTTGTTATATTAGATACGTACCTACCATCGATGGCTGTCACGGCTCGAAGTGGTGCAGGATTTGGTATGGGTGCTAATTTAGTTGGTTTCCCACGCTAATTTTAAATCGTAGGTATGAATTCCCAATCTAACTCATTACAAATTTTTTTCCATATTTCATCCTGTTCCATTCTTTTAATAGGGTCTTTTAACATATATAGATGTTTTAAATATTCATCCTCACCCAATAATTCACATATTTTGTATAAGACATAATAGTAATTTAGAAAGTTTACTCTCTCATTTGGACAGTATTTAATATAGGGTTTTTGTATCTCTAAAAATAAATTACATAATCTATTTTCAAGTTCCAATGACATGGTTGGAGGTTTAATTCCTAATTTTTCTTTAATAAATGGTATGTGTTCATAATATTTATTATAGCCAAGACTTTTTAATATTTGTTTTGTTTTCTCATTTGTCAAAGAATCAAGAGTTATTCTTTCTTTCTGTATTTGTTTTTTAATATTTTCAATAATAATATCATCAATTTGAGTTGTTTCTTTAGCTTGGAATTGAGCTAATATCTCACGAAAATGATTAATTCTCTTATACGCATAAAAAGTAACTTCTTTAGGTGGTTCTTTATAAGATGGTTTATCTGGTTCTATTAAGAATTTATGTTGTCTCGAACACTGATTACATAATAAAATACCTTCATTTTCTACACAAATTAACTCTCCACTACAATATTTACACTTATCGTGCTTTTCTATATAATCATCTATATTAATAAATTTATCATCTATATTTTTAAGATATATTTTTGAATAATCCGTGTGATTATCCTTTTCTTCCTCTTTTGATACTTTTTTACTAAAAAATGAAACAATCTTTTTTTTAGAAGAATCATCTTTTGTAATATTCTTCTTACTTTCAAAATAATTAAATATATATTTAGAATTATTTAGGTAATATTCTTTATTTTCTCTCTTTATTTCTCTCATTTTATAGTTTAACTCTTCTATTCTATCTTTCATACTGAGCATTTCATCTATACTTTCATAATCTTTATTAGATATCCTCATCTTTAATTTTTCCTTTTCTTTTTTATATTTTGGAATTAAATTAGTATTTTTATTCATTTTTATAACCATATCATTATGTTTTTTATCTAATGTAGCAATACTCTTTTTATCTATTTTTATGTTTTTATTATTTTTTGGTTTAAACCTCATATATTAATAATTAAAACTTCTTATTTAATTTAAAACATAGATAAACATTTAGTAATATTTATAGTAATTTTTTATAGTAATGTATTATTATGAATATATTTAAGAATATTAATTATGACATTGACATTGATAAAATAAAGCAAATGATATTTATATATAATGCTCTTGATAATGGATGGAATATAAAAAAAAATAAAGATTCTTATATATTTACAAAGAGACACCATAATCAAAGAGAAATATTTGAAGAAAATTATTTAGCTGATTTTATAGATAAAAATTCTAATCTTAATAAAATATTAGTGAATTTAAAAAAAGAAATTAATTAATTATTTTTTGTTAAAAAAAAATATTTAGTAATATTATAAAATGGCAGGTGGACTTATGCAATTAGTTGCTTATGGCGCACAAGATGTTTATTTAACTGGATCTCCTCAAATTACTTTCTGGAAAGTAACTTACCGTAGACATACTAACTTCTCTATGGAATCTATCGAACAAACCTTCAACGGACAAGTTGATTTCGGTCGCAAAGTTCAATGCACTATCTCTAGAAATGGTGATTTAGCTTATCGCACTTATTTACAAGTTACTCTTCCTCAAATCTCATCTTCCGACGCTCACTATGCTAGATGGTTAGATTACCCTGGCGAACAAATGGTCTCTATGGTTGAGGTTGAGATTGGTGGTCAGCGAATTGACCGTCAATATGGTGACTGGATGCATATCTGGAATCAGCTCACCCTTACTGCTGAGCAAGAGGCTGGATACAACAAGATGATCGGTCAAACCACCCAACTTACTTATTTAACTGACCCAACCTTCGAAGATGTTGTCGGTCCTTGTAGTGATGGTGTTGGTAATGTCTGCACCCCCAGAAAAGACTTACCTGAGACTACTCTCTATGTTCCCCTTCAATTCTGGTTCTGTCGCAACCCTGGTCTGGCACTTCCTCTTATTGCTTTGCAATACCATGAGGTTCGTATCAATGTTGAACTTCGTCCTCTTGAGGAATGCTTATACGCCGTAAATAAATTACCTAGTGATTGTGGTCCAAATGATGGTAATGTCAAGGCAACTCCAGCATACAACAAATCCCTTGTTGCTGGTTCACTCTATGTAGATTATATCTTCCTTGATACGGATGAGCGTCGTCGTATGGCCCAAAATCCTCACGAATACCTCATCGAACAACTTCAATTCACTGGTGATGAATCTGTTGGTAGTAACAGCAACCGTATCAAGCTAAACTTTAATCACCCCTGTAAGGAGTTGGTTTGGGTCGTACAACCAGACCAAAATGTTGATTATTGCACGGCCTTTGAGTGCGGTGAGCCACTTCATCATACCCTTGGAGCTCAGCCTTTCAACTACACTGATAGTTTAGATGCTCTTACTAATTCAATGCTTGTCTATAGTTCTCGTATAGGTCTTGTTAGTGCTACAACCACTGCCAATGCTAATATGGAAGCATTTATTAACTCATCTGGTGTCTTCAATGACCCTGCAGGAACTGTTTCTGCATTATTGGAAGATAATGTCACTAACTCTGGTGTATCGGATGCTGCAGCATTCGTATTATCTGAAACTGGTCTTCATCTCCACTGCTGGGGTGAGAACCCAGTGGTTACCGCCAAACTTCAACTCAACGGTCAAGACCGCTTCTCTGAGCGTGAAGGAACCTACTTTGACCTCGTTCAACCTTATCAACACCACACTCGCCACCCTGACACTGGTATCAATGTCTATTCCTTTGCTCTACGACCTGAGGAACACCAACCCAGTGGCACCTGCAACTTCTCGCGTATTGACAACGCCACGCTTCAACTTGTTCTTTCGAACAACACCGTCGCTGGTGACCGAACTGCTCGTGTGCGTGTCTATGCCACCAACTATAATGTACTACGAGTCATGTCCGGTATGGGTGGGTTAGCATACAGCAATTAAGTATGTTAACATCATATATGGTTTCAAAATATTTTATAAATTTTATGTAAATATTATCTTATTACATAAAATTAAAACAGGGTATGTTTTTTAAGTTTTTATTCATAGTTAGATATTGATTTGTTCTTTGACAAGTAAAAAGTGTTGTGATTGTTTCCAAGACTTAAAACATTACAAAAACAAGGAAAATAAAGAGGTGTTTTGTCTTTTAGTATGTTCTAACTGCGTGAGTTACGAAAACAAAAAATCGTATTTACAACATGAGATGCTAATTATGCAATTACACCGACCGAAAAGAAAAATGAGACAAAAATGTTTCTTTTCGGTCAGTGTAATATAGTGAATTTGGTTCGATATAC
>SL_7KL_010_BRINEDRAFT_10000161_pt1 | contig 29890 bp, 27 predicted proteins | sample SodLak_010_BRINE_FD_10663 | JGI IMG/M metagenome (IMG submission 10663)
GCAGGGAAGTCTTGGTTCGACCATGCCGCATGTTCTAACGTGACGATAGAAAGTGTATCCTCATCATCTACGTCATGCGGGAAGAGCAGCAGCTTCGTGCGTACACGCTTGGTATCCGCGAATTGCCAACGCCCCCCANTCCCGCCATGTCCTCGCCCCGGGTGTCTGTCAATAAACTTGCGCTTTATCCCGCTAGAAAACTAGCGCGACGGGTCGTCTGTTCACCATTGCCTCCGGCTNATGCCGGACAAGGAAGCACTGAATTGAGCGAATCCATCCGAGGATTTATTTCGAAGGCGGGTCGGCTCCTGGCGGGCGCTTTTTATCGTCGGGTTGCCGCGGCGGCCACAAAAACCGCAGGGGCGTCCGCGGCGGCGAGTGAGCCCTCCGTTTTGCAATGCGCCACTGGCTACAATCAGTATGGGGGTTACTGCGTCCCGGCCTCATCGTTTCATCGCCCCGCCGCAAAGGCGATCCTGTCGGGAAATATTTATGAGCCGAACACTGTCGAATACCTTAGGGCCAATTGCGGCGAGCGGGACATTGTTCATGCCGGCACATTTTTCGGTGACTTCTTGCCTGGCCTCTCCCAGGCAGTCGGTTCCGATGCGCTGATATGGGCATTTGAACCGAACAGAGAGAACTATCGGTGCGCCCGCATGACCCTTGAGATGAACAACATCCGAAATGTCCGCCTGACTCGGGCCGGGCTTGGCGCCAAATCTCAACGGCTGTTTGTTCAAACCGCAGAAACCGGTGGGCGGTCGCTTGGTGGCGCGTCGCGTATCGTCAGTGAGGATTGCCAAGCCCATAGCAAAGAGTCTGTTGACATCGTTGCGATTGACGAAGCCGTTCCGGCCGACCGGAGCGTTGGCATCGTGCAACTTGACGTTGAAGGGTATGAGAAAGAGGCTCTGACAGGAGCGCTTGCTACGATTCGGCGTTGCCTGCCGATCCTTATCCTCGAGGACCTCCCGAATAGCAATCTTCTAAAGAGCGAATGGTTCTCGGAAAATATTTTGAGCCTCGGGTACCAGGACGTCGCCAGGCTGCATGGCAACCGGGTTTATTCGTGCCGAACAACCCAGGGATGACGCGGCATTAAACCCGCCGGGGCCGAAACCAAGGCGCGCACAAAATCAGCCGAAGCGGTGAAGAGCTTCCTTGATTGAGTAACCCATTTTTTTAATTGGCTCCCCGGGACGGATTCGAGGTAATTCCCTAAGTCCCTGTTTCAGAATGACTATCCCAGGGACTTATTCTTTAGGTACCCCCATAAGTACCCCCAGCTGCGCAAGCGTGTGACTCTCAATTCAGCCATGCCAATGAACGGTAACACCTCGGGGGTGTGGCTACATCACTGCAGCTGTGCCATCACTGGGGCGAGCCAAGGGCTGGTGCTGTAGGTGAAGCCTCACAATCCACCTCCTCGGGGTCAGATAGCCACTCCCCGGTAATCTTGGTTGAGCTCTTGCGCCGCTGGTGCGTCTGAAGTTCCGCCTGGTTTGAGATCCAATATTCGCCGCGTGAATATCCGCCTCCGACACCGGCGCACCAGAACAGGTCCACCCCTGACCCTAGGCCCTCTTTTTATTCGTTCCGACATCCGGTGACGGATGCCGATCAGGCTGTAGTTATATCCGCTGTCTGAATAACGTAGTGTCGGTGGCATAGGTTCTTTGGCTAAGCGTCAGGTCCCTGACGATTGCATTGACCCGAGGCGTCGGGCATTGTTCGTGAGTCGAGCGGTAATGCAAATACAACATTGCGTTATATACGTTCGGTTTTAACGAACGGTTAGCCATCGCCTTCCTGCTAATAATGGCGCGTCCACTAAACGAGGGGGGTGGGGCATGAACGCGCTTGGTATCCATGCGTTGGTCTGGGCTGGCGATATCGAACAGGCGAGCATCGAGCTTGCGGCCCGGCAGACCCGCGCCGCCGGTTATGACTTTCTCGAGCTCTCACTGCATGACACCACACAGTTGGACGTGGAACATGCGCGGGCCGTGCTTGCTGAACAGGGTCTGGGGGTCGCCTGTTCAAGGGGGCTTGCGTTCGATGCGGATATATCCAGTTATGATCCCGCCATCGTGGCCCGCGGGCAGCGCCTGCTGAAGGAATCCGTGGAAGTGGCTGCTGCGCTAGGCGCTCGCAATCTATGTGGCGCTCTATACAGCGCCCTTGGCAAGTACTCGCAGCCGGTCAGTTCAAGCGGTCACGCCAATGCCGTTGACGCGCTCCGTGATGTCGCCATGGAGGCCGAACGACATGGCCTTCGCCTGGGGGTTGAAGTGCTCAACCGCTATGAGACACCGGTTATTAATACCGCCGCCCAGGCGCTCCGCTTCATTGATGCCATCGGCGCTGACAATATTTATGTCCATCTGGATACCTACCATATGAATATCGAGGAGTCGGACCTTGTCCAGCCGGTCCTGGATTGCGGTGATCGCCTCGGCTATGTCCATATCGGCGAGAACCATCGCGGCTATCTCGGCGCGGGCGCCATTGATTTTGGAAGCTTCTTTCATGCCCTGCGACGAATTGACTATCGAGGGGAGATTACCTTCGAGAGCTTCTCTTCCGCCGTGGTGATGCCGGGATTATGCAGCGATCTGGCGGTGTAGCGGAATCTCTGGTCCGACGGCATGGATCTCGCCATCAGTGCCCGGTCATTCATGCAGGCGCATCTCCGGGCGGCGGCTACGATCTGATCGGCACGCGCTTATCGATCTCTGGGATGTTCCGGTATCTGCAGACCGAATCCCTCACAGGGGTGGTCGAGCAGGTCAAGCAGTTCGTCGTCCAGCTTCATGAGCGTCACCGAGGCGCCCGCCATATCCAGCGAGGTGCAGTAATGGCCGACGAAATTCCGCAGTGCCACGGCATTGCGGGCCTCGATACGCTCATGGACACGGCGGGCGAGGATGAACAGCTCCATCATGGGTGTCGCGCCCAGCGAGTTGACGAGTACGGCAACCCGATCGCCCGGGCCGAGATGCATCTCCGAGAACAGACGGTCACAGATTCGGTCGACCGCCAGATCGGCCGTGGTGATCTCTTCGCGGGCTGCGCCCGGCTCGCCGTGAATACCGACACCCACTTCCATGTCGTCTGCGGCGATTTGAAAGGTCGGCCGGCGGGTCTCGGGCAGGGAAGAGGCCTCCAGACCGATACCCATCGTGAAGGTCGCATCATTCGCCTTGCGCGTCAGACGCTCGCAGTCATCCAGGTCATAGAGCCGGTCGCATGCCGCGCCGGCGATCTTGAATACCAACACACTGCCCGCGGTTCCCCGGCGCGATTCGCGGTTCTCTGCCGCCGACGACGCGATATCGTCGGTGGTCAGGATTGTGCGCACGCGGATGCCCTCAGCACTGGCCAGCTCGGCGGCCATGTGGAAGTTCATGATGTCGCCGGTGTAATTACCATATATGTAGAGCACACCGGCCCCACGAGATGCCGCCCGCGTGCAGGTGAGGATACGATCCGGCGGTGGCGAGGCAAACACGTTGCCCACGGCGACCGAATCGGCCAAGCCACGGCCCACATAACCCAGAAAGGCGGGTTCATGCCCGGCGCCCCCACCGATCACAAGTCCGACCTTGCCCTCGCGGCGGGATCCGGCCGCCTGCAAGGCGCGCCTGGAATCGCCGATAGGCTGTAGGAACTGCGGGTAGGTGCGCAACGCCCCGTCCAGGGATTCCGAGACGGCATCGCGCGGTGAGTTGAGGAATTTCTTGACGCGGGTGGGCTCGGGTAAGGCCGCCCGCTCCGGCTTTGGCCAGCGATTGGAGGAGCGCAGCCGCTGGGTTTCGACGCCGTCCGCATGCAGGATGGCCTCACCGGTCGCCGCATCGGTGATGAGCACGCTGATCAACTGCCCGCGCAGCGCGGCGAGCATCGCGGGGACCTTGTCATATCCTCCCGCGACGGCGATCCGGGTTTTGATTGCCCGCAGCGATTCCAGCTCGATGGCGATGGTGCGATCGCTGAGCGGCCCGTCCACAGGAATGCCATTGGCATCGAAGAACCGTCCGGCGATGGACCCCACCGCACTGCGGTAGTGATCATGCTGCTCGAGGCTGCTGTCGAAGAAGCCGCTCTCGTGGATCGTCGAATCCGGCCGCAGTGACGATATGCCGAACACGATTCGGTTGACAGCACCCAATGTCGCGAACTGCTCGGCGATAACGGGCTCGGAGAGCAGCAGTGATCTTGCGTCGGACGACGACAGGATCGCGGGCGCGGAAATCGGAATGCAGCGGGCACCAAGACTTTCGGCCAATTGTGACGCACATGCCTCCGGCGTGTAGGGGATGACCGCCGTGGTGCCCCCGGTCGCCTGGACCACGCGCAGGTCCGCACGCGCCGGAACATACGTCTCAGCCGCCTTCGCCACCGATAGCATCGTCCGGCCCCAGGAGATGGCCACGGTGTCACCGGACTGGATCAGGCTCGCCAGCGCCTGTCCACCGGCGGCACCGAGTCGGTCGATCAGCGATCGGGTGCCGCCTTCGCCCGGAATGACCAGGCACTCCTGGAGGCCGAAATGCGCCTGGAGTTGCTGCGCGACGGACAGGGACTTGAGGCGTTCGCCGGAGATCGAGATGTTGACGATGCCGTTGGCGCGCGCCTCGGCCAGGTAGCTGTTGACGGTCGGCCGGGAGACATTCATCGCCTTGGCGATATCGCCCTGCGTGAGGCCTTCCTCGTAGTACAGCCAGGCCGCCCAGAGCAGGGCATCATCCTGGAACTTCAAGGGTATCTGCTCCGCCGCCGAGGCCGCTGCCATGTTCAGTGCGCCTCTGGTGTCGCCTCGATGGTCTCCGCAAGGGCTTCGATGATGATCGACGCCGAGACGGCACCCGGATCCCGATGTCCGATGCTGCGCTCCTTGAGGCGGGCCGCCCGTCCGCGCGAGGCGATCATGCTCGCGGTGGCCCGTGCGCCCTCGATGGCCGCTTCGCTGGCACGGCGGGCTGCCTCGGCCGTTGAGGCACCACGGGCGAGGCTGGCCTCGGCGGCCCGGGTGGCGGGCAGCCAGGCGTCGAGCATGGTCTTGTCCCCCTGCGCGGCCTTCCCGCGTCGGGCGATCCCTCGGGCGAGGCCCGCCATGAAGCGTGGAAACTCACGCACCTGCCAGGGCGCGTCATTTTCCATGGCCTGGGCCGTATCCAGCAGCCCGGTGGCATAGAGTGGCCCGACGGTGGCGCCGACATGGCTGAGGAATCGATCCGCTGCCTCGTGCAGCAGGGCGGCCGGGCTTCGTGCATGACTGGAGCTGCCGCGCACGAGCTCGGTCAACGCAGCGAATCCATTGGCCATGGATGTGCCGTGATCGCCATCACCGACGAGTCCGTCAAGCTGGCAGAGTTCATCGCGACGCTCCTCAAGCCGGGCCGCTGCGTCGCGAAAGAATCGGGCGATGAAATCGGAATCGAGTTCGGCCATATGATCACTACCTGATGGCCGGGCCGAAGGCGCCCGTGCAGGTCGGTCAGGCCAGGCGGCGGATGATGCCGTCGGCCAACGTGCATAGAATCATACAGCATGAGGTGGCGCCCGCATCCAGCACGCCCCTGGAGCGCTCGCCCAGCCGGCTTGAGCGGCCGACACGGGCGATCATGTCGCGGGTGCTGTCGCGGCCCTCGGCCGCGGCGGCTTTCATGGCCTCCAGCCGGGCCTGGAAGCTGCCCGGCGTGCTGGCGAATGCGTCGGTCGCCGGACATAGCGTATCGAAGAGGGTCTTATCCCCGACCCGCGCCGAACCGATGGAAATGACCGCCTGCTGACCCGCCTCAAGCATCCGCTGGAACTGCGTTGCATCAATCACGGGCTGGTCACTGATGGCCTCTGCCATATCCTCGAACATCATGCCGTACAGTGGGCCCATGGAGCCGCCGATTTCGGTCATGAGAACGTTTGAGAGGATCGACAGGCCGTCCGCCAGCGAATCATCGTCGCTGATCCGTTCCTCGGCCATCGCGAAACCCTTGGCCATATTGTTGCCGTGGTCTCCGTCGCCGATCCTGCCGTCAATCTCCGAGAGATAGGCCTTATTGGTGACGATGCACTCGGCGATGTCCCGGATGATCGGGGCATTGTTGGCATTGCTGACGCCGCTCATGGCATCACCCTGAGGCCGGGGCTGATCGCTTCGGTGGCGAGCAGTCCACGGAGTTCGTCATCCAGTTTCATGACCGTCAGGGTGGCGCCCATCATTTCCAGGGACGTGAAATAGTTGCCCACCAGCGGCTGTATGATCTCGACGCTCATCGTCTCGAGCCGTGTGGCGATTCGATCATATAGTATGTAGAGCTCGTTGATCGGCGTGGCCCCGAGCCCCGAAACCAGAACGGCGACGGTATCGCCGGCGTCGAGATTCTGCTCGGTGAGGACGATGTCGAGCATGTCATCAGCAACGGCATCCGCCGCTTTGAGGCCGACCACCTCCATGCCGGGTTCACCATGATGGCCGATGCCGACCTCCATCGTCCCCGGGGCGATCTCGAAATTGGGTTTACCATTCGCGGGCAGGGTGCAGGGAGCGAGCCCCACGCCCACCGAGCGCGTCGCATCCAACGCCTTCTGTGCGGTGGCCTGAACCGCCTCCAGCGATGCACCGGTCGCCGCCTTCGCGCCACCGACTTTCCACATCAGGATCTCACCGGCCACGCCCCGGCGTTTTTCCCGTTCTGCGGCCGGCGCCGAGCAGACATCGTCATTGGCCACGACGGTGCGCACCTGGATGCCGTCCTTGGCCGCCATGCGTGCGGCCATCTTCACGTTCATGTTGTCGCCGGCATAGTTGCCATACAGCACGCAGACGCCGTTTTCGCCGTCGGCGGCCTTGATGGCGTCGTAAAAGCTCTTCGCGGTTGGGGAGGAGAACAGTTCCCCGACCGCCACCGCGTCGACCATGTTGTGGCCGACATATCCCATGAATGCGGGTTCATGTCCGGAGCCGCCGCCGGTGACGATGCCGACGCGGCCCTGGACGGGAGCGCTCCGTGAGATGATGACCCGTTCATTGTCGGGATGCAGTGTCACGAGATCGCGATGGGCTTTCACAAACCCCCTGACGGCCTCGTCGACGAGATGATCCGGATTGTTTATGAATCGTTGCATGGCTCTGTCTGGCTCCCTGCATGCATGCGCTTATTTAACGGTGTACCCGCCGTCGATGAGGATATCCGCACCGTTGATCATGTTCGCGCCCTCACTGGCGAGGTAGACGGCGGCGGCGGCGATTTCCTCCGGCTCGGCGAAGCGGCCGGCCGGGATCTGGGCCTTCATCGCCTCGCCCTTCGGTCCGGCCCAGGCTTTTCTGCCGAGTTCGGTGAGCACCACCGTGGGGGATATCGAATTCACGCAGATGCCGTGCTTTCCCCATTCCAGGGCCATGGTCTTCGTCATTCCAATGACGCCGAACTTTGACGCGCAGTAGGCAATATGCCCGTCAATTGCCACCGATCCAGCCTGGCTGGCCATGTTGATGATCTTGCCACCACGCCCCTGGCCGATCATGACATTCGCCACGGCCTGGGCCACCAGGAAGCTGCCGGTCAGATTGATATCGATGGTTCGTCGCCACACAGCGGGATCCAGATGCTCGGCCGGGGCCAGATCCACGATGCCGGCGCTGTTGACGAGGATATCGATACGGCCGAGATCTTCGACCACGCCGGCAACGCACGCCTGCACGCTGTCTGCATCCGCTACATCGCAGCGATAGGCTATGGCCTCGGTGTCCATTGCATGGGCCAGCCGCTCCGTCCGCGATCACGATCGAGATCGCAGAGCGCGATCTTCGCGCCCTTGCCGGCGTACGCCCGGGCAATGGCCTCTCCAATACCCGATGCTGCACCCGTCACCAGGGCGACGCGGTCTGTCAGGGGGAAGTCGAAATCCATTGGTGTCGTCTCTCTACGGTGAAATGGGCCGGCATCCCCACGGGAGATGCCGGCCGCTCCTGCGATCAGCGCATTTCGAGGAGGCTGTCCACGTTCTCCGGGGTGACCGGCGTCCACGGGACGTTGTAGAGCTTGTCCTCGCCGTTGTTCCAAGGCATCTGCGGGTACTGCTCCCAGATGTCGGACTGTGGCTCGTAGCTCGGATCAACGGCCTTCAGGGCGACATCCAGAGCGCCCTGGGCCTGGGCACGGGCGTCCTGCAGGATGGATGCCGTGTCGCCTGCCTTGACGGCATAGAGAGCGTCGGTGATGCCATCAATGCCGGCAATGGCGAAGTCCTGCGGCTCGAGACCGGCGGCCTTGATCGCCTCGATCGCGCCCAGGGCCATCTCATCATTCTGGCCGATGACGCCATCGATCTCGCCGGAGTGCGCCGTGAGCCAGTTCTCCATCAGGGTCTGTGCCTCGGCACGCGACCAGTTGGCGGTCTGCTGCTCGAGCACCTCGACGTCCGGGCATTCCGAGAGGGCCTGCATGTTGCCCTCGAGACGGCTGATCTGCGCGGACTGGCCGATCGGCCCCTCGATGATGACCACATTGCCCTCGCAACCGAGCTCGTTGAGCACGATCTCTGCCTCCATGTAGCCGGACTTCACGTCGTCGGAGCCGACGTAGGAGTGCAGCAGATCGCTGTTGACCCGGGTATTGGAGCCGACCACCGGGATACCGGCATCATAGGCCGCCTGAACCGCTGTCGCGCCGGCCTCGATGTCGATGGGAGCGAAGATGATGGCGTCATACTGCTGCGTGATCATCGTCTCGAACTGATCCTGCTGCACAAGCGCATCATAACGGCCGTCGAAGACGGTCAGGTCGACCTCGCCGGAGAGCACCGCCGGGTGTTCGTCCATGGCCTCCGTCCAGATCTGCATGAACTCCGCCTGCAGCCCGTAGGGCGCAGCGCCGACCTTGAATGGCTCATCCTGGGCCGCCACGGGTGTCGCGGCGACAGCGAGGGCGGTCGACAGACCAAGCATGATTTCTTTTCTCATTCCTTATCTCCTCCATTGGTAGAAACTTCCCGGCAGTACCGGAAATCGAGGCAGGCCGTTTCAGGCCCGCCTGTTCCGCGACTGATCGAGCAGCACGGCTGCCACGATCAAGACACCCTTGATGACCTGCTGGTAATAGGATTCCACTCCCATCAGGTCGAGTCCGTTATTCACGACGCCGATCAACAGCGCACCAATCAGCGTTCCCGCCACATGCCCGACACCACCGGCGAGGCTGGTACCGCCGATGACCACCGCGGCGATGGCGTCCAGTTCGTAGGCGATGCCGGCCTGGGGCAGGGCAGAGCCCGTGCGGGCGGCGAGGATCATGCCGGCCAGCCCGGCCAGGGCGCCGGAGATGATGTAGACGGCCAGCCGGATCCGCCGGACGTTGATTCCGGAGACCTTGGCGGCGTGTGGGTTGCCCCCCGCCGCGTAGACCCGACGACCGAACCGCGTTGACGAGAGCACGTACCAGGACGCCAGAAAAACCATTGCGAAGATGACCACCGGCAAAGGGATGCCGGCGATGTCGCCGGTGCCGATCCAGCGGTAGCTGTCGGTGAGCGCGGGCACCGGGCGCCCGTCGGCCGCAATCAGGGTCAACCCCCGGGCGGCTGATAGCATGCCGAGCGTTGCCACGAAGGCCGGTACATTGAAGCGTGCGACCAGGACGCCACAGACCGTCCCGGTGCCGATGCCCACGGCAATGCCCACCGCGAAGGCGAGACCGGCGGGGTATGGACCCCCCGCCATGCCGGCGACCGATGAGGTGGTGGCAAAGGCCGCGGAGATCACGCCGGCCAGCGCCACCACGGACCCCACGGACAGATCGATGCCCCGGGTCAGAATGACGTAGGTCATACCGATCGCCAGGATGCCGTTGATGGACGTCTGCCGCAGGACGTTGAGAATGTTGCGCGTCGTCAGGAAGTATTCATTGAAAATCGAAAGTGCGACGCAGAGAACCACAAGGGCGATGACGATCCCGAAGCGCTGAGCGAATGCCGTGACATGCAGGGCCGCCTGGCTGTCCTTTTTCTCCGCCGGCGCCTGCTCGGCGGGCCCGGGCTGACTCGACTCGTTGCTCACGCCCTTGCTCTCCTCAAGATTATGGATTGATTGTTCGGTCAGGCGGCGAGGTGGACGAGCGTTTCGGCGTCGATTTCCTCGCGGGAGAGGACGCCGGAGACCGTGCCGTCCTTCATCACGACCACCCGGTCCACCATGCCGATGATTTCGTCGGTCTCCGAAGAGCTCATGAGCACGGTTCCGCCCTGGCTCGCAAAGTCGGACATGATCCGGTAGATCTCTCGCTTCGCGCCGACGTCGACACCCCGGGTCGGTTCATCGAGGATCAGGATGTCCGGGTTGGTCAGAAACCATTTCCCGAGAACCACTTTCTGCTGGTTGCCGCCAGAGAGCCCGGAGACCTCGAGCCGGTCGGTGCTGGTCTTGATGCCGAACATCTCGATCATGCGATGCGCGGCGTCGCGTTCAGCGGCGGGGTGCATCCCGGTCGGGTTGGAGACGGCGGGAAGACTTGCCATGCAGAGGTTGTTACGCACCGAGGCGAGCAGCACCAGCCCGCTCTCCTTGCGATCCTCGGTGACCAGGGCGAGGCCGCTGTCGATGGCTTCGGCCGGATCGTTGAACTGAACCTGCCGGCCTTGCAGCGTGATGGTGCCGGCCCGGCATTCCGACAGGCCGAACAGGCGCTCGAAAATCTCCGTGCGGCCGGATCCCATCAGTCCATAGAAACCGAGGATTTCGCCCCGATGCGCATCAAAGCTGACATCGTTAACGCCGTGACTCGCATCGATCCCGTCAATTGACAGCGTCACCTCGTCGGTGGGCCGGTTCTCCTTGAAGAACTCCTCGGACAGGGGGCGACCGACGGTCATCCGGATCAGGTCGGTCTTGCTGACATCCGCGATCTCGCCCGCTTCGACGAAAGCACCATCGCGGAACACCGTGTAGTGATCGGCGATTTCGAGGATCTCGGAGAGCCTGTGACTGACGTAGATGACGCCCTTGCCCTCGGCCTTGAGTTTGTGAACGGCCTCGAAGAGCTGGTCGGCCTCGCTCTCGCCCAGTGCGGAGGTGGGCTCGTCCATGATGATGATTTCGGCATCGTAAGAGAGCGCCTTGGCAATCTCCACGAGCTGCAGCTTCGCCACGGAGAGCTCGCCCATGCGATCCGTCGCCGCAATCTGGAAACCGAGGCGGTCCAGGAGCGCCTGGGCCTGCTCGTTCATGCGGCGGAAGTCGACGCGGCCGAGGGCCCGGACCGGTTCGCGGCCGAGAAAGATGTTTTCGGCCACCGTCATCGCCGGGACCGGGCTGAGCTCCTGCTCAATGATCGAGATGCCGTGGGCAAGCGCCTCGCGGGGTGTTGCGAACACCACGTCCTCGCCCTTGCAGCGGATCGTGCCGGCATCACGCACCTGGATACCCATGATGATGGTCAGAAAAGTGGACTTGCCGGAACCGTTGCCGCCGCAGAGGGCATGGACCGTGCCGCGCTCGAGCCGGAAGCGCCCGTCCTTCAGCGCGGCGACACCGCCGAATGACTTCTGCAGGCCGACTACTTCAAGCAGTGGCGCGTTCATGATGGGCTCTCCTCCAATTTTTTTACATTTATAGAAGTCGGTCTGACAAATGTCAAACCGTAGTCGGCCGCTGTTGGCCAGGCAAGCCAATAACGGCATCACCGCCTGGGCAGACTGGGGACATGGAATGCGGTTGCGGTGGGCGCCGAGGGCGCCGAACGGCGCCATGAAGTCGTCTAGCGGGTTCGGGCGATATGCAGCTCGACACCGGTCTCGCGCAGCATGGCGAGACTCTCGGGGTCTATCTGATCATCAACGATGACGATATCGAATTCGGAAATACTGGCCAGGTGATACAGGGCACGCTGCCCGAACTTCGCATGATCAGCCATCAGGATACGGCGCTGGGCGGCCTCGAACATCGCCCGTTTGGTCTCGACCATCTCGGGTGACTGGTGAAAGAGCTCCCCGCGCATGATGGCCGAGGTGGAGAGCAGATAGGTGTCGGCCATGAACAGGCCGATCTCCTGGCGGGTGACTGGCCCGATGAAGGCGTTGCACCAGTTCTGGAAGCGCCCGCCGAGGCCGATCAGTTCCAGGTCCCGGACCTCGTGCAGGGCATTCATCAGGGTCAGCGAATTGGTGATGACGGTCAGGGGCGTCTTCTCGCCCAGCAGCGGCACCATCTGCAGCACGGTGGTGCTGTCATCCATGAGCAGAGCCTGGCCGGAGTCGATGAATTTCATGGCCAGTTCGGCCAGTGCCTTTTTCTCATCCTGCTGCCGCGCGGCACGGTAAACATCGCTCGCCTCAATGAGCGAGGTCGGCGCAGCCGATACCAGCCCGCGGTATTTGCGGAGCAATCCCCGGGCCACGAGCTCGTCTATATCCCGATGGGCGGTCATCAGGCTGATGCCGAAGCGCCCGGTGATATCCTCGATACGTACCGAGCCTTCCGCCATGACCAGTTCGGTGATCTTCTGACGTCGATCAAGCTGTTTTGCACGGCGACTGTCAGCCGGTGCCCGCTCATTGAAAAGCGCGTCCAGTGCGTCGTTGGACGACGAGCCGTTCAAGGCCATGCGACGGTTCCCCTGTCTCCGCGTGGAAGCAGGATAGCGTCTGCGAAGGGGTGTTGCACAATCATGCCGCGATGCATACCCCATGGCTGCCGGCGAGGCGGTCGACCAGGCGTCCGACTTCGCGATCGGTGCGAGCCGCATCCCAGCCGAGGGCCCTGGCGGTTACACTGGCAATCTGACTCAGCCCTTCCCGTGTCAGTTGTCCGGTGATGGCGAGCAGCGTCCGGCGCATGACCAGATCTTCGAGATGCACCACCTGTTCGTTCCTGACCAGCCAGTCGACTTCCGCTTCCGTGTGGTCCGGGGCGCCGGCAATGGGGGGTGTCGCCGCCATTGCTTCATGGGCGGCGACCGACGCTGCCCGGGTGCCATAGCGCGTGAGCAGCGTCTCAAGGCGTGCACGGGGCAGATACGTCCGCTGCTCAAGGGCATCGAGCCACGCATCCCGCGTCTGCGGGCCGGAGGGGAAGTCACGGCCACCACCGATGGGCAACGCGCCGGTCGCCCTGATTCTGGATCGCTGCAGCGTATCCAGCACCTGGTCCGCCACCTGCTCGGCGAAGGCTCGGAAGGTCGTCCATTTGCCCCCGACCAGTGACAGGATTGGAAACGGGCGCTCCGGGGTCTCATCGAGCAGCGGGGTGGAGTGATCGCGGCTGATCAGCCCAGGTACGTCCGATTCGCTGTTGGGTAGAGGGCGGATGCCGCTGTAGCGATAGATGATCTGATCCTTGGAGAAGGCCAGAGCCGGCAGCAGTTGCCGCAGACTCTCGAGGAAGTAGTCGACCTCATCCTCCTCGCAGCGGACCCGGTCGGGATCGTCGGCGGGGATGTCGGTCGAGCCCACGAGGGCCCGTCCATTGTAGGGAAATACCAGGCAGATCCGCCCATCGTCGGCCTCGAAGTAGATCATCCGGCCGTCGAGCTGACGGACCAGTTCGTCATGGTTGAGCAGGATATGTGAGCCCTTGGTGCCGCCGATGAATGCCGTCTTCTCCCCCAGCCGCGCATTCACGCTGTCGATCCACGGACCCGCAGCATTCACCAGGTATCCGGTGGTCGCTGTCAGCTGGCGGCCATCCGGCCGGTCGAATACAAGCTGATGGGCCTGTCGCTCCCGCAGCGGCGTCCAGTTACAGGCCATGGATTCGGGACTGGCGGCAAGGCCGTCCTCGACAAGCTCAAGCACGAGCCGCTCCGGTGCGGTCACCACCGCATCGTAGTAGAGCCCGGCGGCGGTTACACGCTCGGTCAGCGCGGGGATCATGCGCCGCGCGGTCCGTCGGCTGAACAGCCGATGCCGGGGCATGACCCGGTCGCGGGCGCCGTAGAAGTCGTAGAGGGCAAGTCCGATCTTGACCAGCAGCGCGCCGCGGCTGCGTGGTGCATTGGTTGCGCCGAACAGGGTCCGCAGCGCAGCCCCGGTCCCGCGCAGCCACGAAAAAGCGGGCAGCATGGACGGCAGCGGATGGACGACATGCGGGGCGTTGCGCAGGAGGCGGTTGCGCTCGTGGGTGGACTCCGCCACCAGCCGCAGCTCGGCCGTTTCGAGATACTTCAGTCCGCCATGGATCAGTCGCGAGGGGGCGGCGGAGGTGCCGGCTCCGAAGTCGCCCTTGTCGACGATCAGGCAGCGGAGCCCCTGTTCGCAGAGATCTCTGAAAAGGCCGGCGCCATTGATTCCGGCGCCGATGATGATGACGTCGAATGCTTCGTCCTGCATCTCGGGCTGAGGCTCCTGTGTCATTGTGTTGCGAATGCCTCGAGGTCGGCGAGGGCTTCCCAGTGTGGCATCAGCCCGCCGGCAACCTGCTGGTGGATCCGGTAGCGCCGCTCCCGGATCGCCTGTTCGGTGGGGTCCGGTTCAAAGCGCACTTCCAGTGCGGCCAGTGGACGGGGGTCTGCGTCGAAATCCGTGTAGAGCCCAACCGCAGCCCCGGCGCAGAGAGCGGCGCCCCAGGCGGCGGCCTCCTCGGTGGCGGAAACCGTGACAGGCAGTCCAAGCACATCCGCAAAAAGCTGGGCAATCCGCGGATTACGGGAAATGCCTCCGGTCAGACGGATATCCCGCGCCGGGAAGCCCTCCCGCAGCGCATCCACATGGACGCGATGGTTGAAGGCGATGCCTTCCAGCACGGCCGCCAGCATATCGCCACGCCCATGCCAGCCGTGTAGCCCGAGGAAGCCCGCCGAGGCGACGGCGCCGTGGGGCGAGCCGTAGAGATAGGGGTGATAGAGCAGTGTCGAGGGTCGTGCCAGCGCCGCCGAGATCTCCGGCGCGAGTTGCTCGTGAACACTGTGGCCGTCGGCCGCGGCCGCATCGCGTTCGGCGGTGCAGAGCGTGTCGATGAACCAGTCGTAGTTGGTGGCGGAGGCGGGTGAAATCGCCATGTTGTTCCACTGTCCGGGCCGGACGGCGCTGCGACAGAACCAGCGAGGGTCAGTGGCGGGGGTGGTGGAGAGCACCTCGTTGATTGAGTAGGTGCCGGCGACAATGCCCACCACGTCGGGTCTGTGGGCGCCGATACCCAGTGCCGAGGCGGTGACATCATGCAGCCCGGCAGCGACCGGCGTGCCCTCAACGAGGCCGGTGACTGCCGCGGCCTTGCGGGTGACGCGTCCGGCCACCGAGGCGGAGTGCAGCATCGGCGGCAGCGCGTGCTGCACGGCGGAGAGACCCAGCAGCTCGAGCAATGCCGGGCTGTAGTCCTGGGTGGACACGTCGGTGAAGGCAGTGCTCGCCTCGGTACGATCCATGCCCAGCTCGCCGGTCAGGCACAGCCGGAGCCAGTCCTTGCAGCCGAGTACATGGCCGATCCGCGCATAACGCGCGGGTTCATGGTCGCGAATCCAGGCAAGCAGTGTGGAGGGCGCCGAGACATGCGGCTGCTGACCCGATAGCGACAGCGTCTGTTCGGGCAGTTCGGTGCGCTGCCAGGCTGACAGCGTATCCCCGGCGCGACTGTCAAGGGAGAGAATGCCCGGTCCCAGCGCCGCGCCCCCGCAGTCCACCAGGTAGAGGCCGTCGCCATGGGCGGTCGCGGCCACCGCGACAATATCGCTGCCGGAGCGGCCGGATTGCTCGAGGGCGGTGCGGATCGCCCGCGCCGTTGCGTCCCAGAGCCCATCCATGTCCCGCTCGACATGATGTGGCCGGGGCAGGGACTGGGCGACGCGCTCCCGGCACACGGCCAACGTGGTCCCGGATTCGTCGAAGACGACCGCCTTGGTGACGGTCAGACCATTGTCGATGCCCAGCAGACAGGCCATGGGTCGGACCCCGCGGGTCGATGGAGAGAGAAGCAGGGCACCGGGCGTGATGCCGGTGCCCTGCGGTTCGGATCAGTTGGAGAGCACGAACGGTGCCGTGTACTGATCGACGTTGTCCGCGGTGATGAGGATGCAGTCGAACAGCTGCTTCTCATCGGCCACCATCGGCTCGCCGTTCTTGATGTAGTAATCGGCCTGAATCACCGCTTCCTCGGCGAACACCGCCACGGGCTGAAGCACGGTGTAGGCCATTTCGCCGGCCTTGATGGCCTCAACGGCATCGGGTGAGCCATCGAAACCGCCAACCAGCACATCATCGAGCATGCCACGCTCCTTGAGTACGGCGATGGCGCCCAGGGCCATCTCGTCGTTGCCCGAGATCACAGCGTCGATATCGGGGTTGGCCTGCAGCATCGTCGCCATGTTGTTGTAGCCCTGGGTCCGGTCCCAGTTGGCCACTTCCATCGCGAGGCGATTGACGTCCGGGTACTGGCTGATGACTGTCTCGTAACCGTTGGAGCGGGTTGCCGCGTTGTTGTCTGCCGGGTTGCCGAACAGCTCCACGTAATCACCTGATCCACCGAGCCGGTCAACCCACTCCATTGCGCCAATGGCAGCGCCCTGGGCGTTGTTGGAAACCAGCTGTGCCACCGCGAGGCCCGATTCGTTGATCTCGGCATTCACGAGGAAGACCGGGATACCGGCATCCACGGCCTTGCGTACCGCACCGATTGATCCATCTGCATTGGCGGGGTCGAGGATGATGGCGACCGAGTCATTGGTGATCGCCGTATCGATGAGCCGGCTCTCGGCGTTGGTGTCGCCCCTGTGGGCGGCGACATTCGCCTCGTAGCCCAGCTCCTCGGCGGTCTCACGCGCCACTTCACCCTCGGTGAACCAGTAGGGATTGGACGGATCGGTGATGATGATCGAGATGAGTCCCTCCGCCGATGCCGTACCGGCGAAGAGCATGGAGCCCGCCAGCACGGCGCGGCCGAGATGCTTGAGTGGATTGAACATGGTTGTCGATCTCCTTTTAGTGCTGATTGCCCGGCCGATAAACCGGCCGGCTCTCCTCCGCAGCGGGGTGATCCCCGTCTCCATGGCGGTGAAGTCGGTCGCGCGGCCGTCAGGTCTTCCTGCGGCCGCCGTATTCCAGTGAATTGAGCAGGACGGCGAGCACGATGACGGCGCCGGTGAAGACCTGCTGCCAGTATTCCGAGACGCCGATGATGACCAGCCCGTCGGCGAGAAAGCCGATCACGAAGGCGCCCAGCAGGGTGCCGCGCACCGTGCCACGTCCCCCGGCCAGTGCCGCGCCGCCGATGACCACGCCGGCGATGGCGGTCAGTTCATAGGTGAATCCGGCGGTGGGGCCGGCCGAGGTCAGCTGAGAGCTGAGCACGATCCCGGCGATGGCTGCACACATGCCCGAGAAGACGTACACGCTGATGGTGACGCGCCGGGTGGGGACACCCGAGAGCTCGGCGGCGCGGTAGTTGCCGCCGGTGGCATAAAGCCAGCGCCCAAATGCGGTCCGCGATAGCAGCAGGGCGGCGACCAGGCTGACCAGGGCCAGGATGATCACGCCGATCGGAACGCCCGCGATGCGGTTGAAACCGAGCCAGTCAAAGCCGGTATTGCCCAGTTCGGCGCTGCCGCCGAGGTTGTTGAAGGTCAGGCCGTTGGTCATCAGGAGCGCCACGCCCCGCGCTAAATAGAGCATGCCCAGCGTGGCGACGAAAGCGGGCACCTTGAAGATGGCCACGAGCACCCCATTGATGGCACCGATGAACGCACCGAATGCGATCGTGAGGACGGCGACGGCCCAGACCGGCGGATACAGGATGACCCCGGCGGACTCGATCTCCACGCCCTGCATGAGGAAACCGGCGAAGACACCGGAGACGGCGAGGACCGAGCCCACCGACAGATCGATGCCGCCGGTGAGTATCACCATGAGCATCCCCATACTCAGCAGGCCGAAGATGGCGACATGCGAGGACATCGTCAGGAAATTGCTGACCGTGAAGTAATGCGGTGACAGCAGAGAGAAGACCACGATGATGGTGATCAGGGCGAAGAACGCCCTGCCCCCAAGGAGTATGCGTCCGGGGTTGAATCGCTGCCAGGCCGAAGGTTGAGCAGTGTTTTCGGTCATGGTCTGGGTGGTCTCCATGGCGTTTACGCGATCACGGCTTCGCCCGAGGCGGCCATGATTTCCTCCTTGGTGATGTCGTTGCTGAACTCCGCGGCAATCCGTCCGCGGTTCATGACGATGATCCGGTGGGCGATGGCGATGCATTCCTCGACCTCGGATGTCGAGTAGATCACCGCGAGTCCATCCTCGGCGTGCTGGGCGAGCAGCCGGAAGACCTCTCCCTTGGCGCCCACATCGATGCCCCGACTGGGTTCGTCGAGGAGCATGACCGAGGGCGAGGTGGCGAGCATCTTGCCGATGACGACCTTCTGCTGGTTGCCGCCCGAGAGCGAGGTGACCGGTGCATCCGGGCCATCCGTCTTGACGGTGACCTCCTTGATGGCCCGGTCGACGATTCCCCGCTCCAGACGGTCCGAGACGAATGCCCGCCGGCAGAAATCCAGGATCGAGGCGAGCGAGAGATTCTCCCCGACGCTCATGGTCTGTACCAGACCATCACGCTGACGGTCCTCTGGAACCAGCACCAGGCCATTGTCTATCCGCTCGGGGATGGTCATGTCACTGATGTCCCCACCCCGCATCAGGATCTGTCCATGCTCGGCGGGAACACGGCCTGCCAGGCACTCGAGCAGTTCGGTGCGACCGGCGCCCATCAGGCCGTAGATGCAGACGATCTCTCCTGGCCGGACGCTCAGGTTGAGGTCATTGACCGCCTTGCCGCCGGCCGCCTCCATACGGATGCTCAGGTCCCGGATCTCGAGAACGGGGTCGGCATCGGAGTTCAGCGGCGGCGGGGTTCCCAGATCGAAGTGGCTGCCGACCATCTTCTGCACGATCCAGGGCAGGTCAATCTCGTCGCGTGGCGCGCTGGCCACCATGTCGCCATCGCGCAGCACCACGGCCTGGTCGGTGACCTGGAGCGCTTCCTCGAGATGGTGGGAGATATAGACGATGGACACGCCGCGCGATTTCAGCTCACGGATCACGCCGAACAGGACCTCGACCTCCGAGGCGGAAAGCGCGGATGTGGGCTCATCCATAATCAGGATGCGTGAATTCACGGACAGCGCCCGGGCGATTTCAACGATCTGCTGCTGGCCCAGGCGGAGCGAGTCGACGGGCGCGAGCGGATCGATGGCTTCCTCGAGGTCTTCCATCAGCGCCCGCGTCTGACGGGTTTCCTCGGCGTAATCCACACCGCCCGTCCCGGGAATCTCCCGCCCGAGGAAGATGTTGTCCCGCACGCTGAGGTTCGGCGCGAGACTGAGTTCCTGGTGAATGATGGAGACGCCGTGACGGGACGCGTCCGTGGTGGACTCGAATTCCACGGGTTGGCCGTCAAGCAGTATCTCGCCTGCGGTTGGCTGAATGACACCGGAGAGGATTTTCATCAGCGTCGACTTGCCCGCGCCGTTTTCTCCGAACAGTGTCGTGACCTGACCTGCATGGACGTCGAAATTCACGCCCTTGAGGGCCTGCACGCCGCCAAAGGATTTTGCGATATGGCGGGCGGCCAGTACGACATTGTCGCCCATGCTCAGCGGACCTCCAGGGCAACGGGGGTGACGAACCAGTTATTCGGGTTGATCAGCTTGAAAACCCCCGTGACCTCGATCTGCCGCCCCGGGAGCGTCTCGCGGTCAAGTCCTTGCAGCACGTCCGCTTTCATCGCGTTGTTGATGCCAGAGCCCGCGTCCTGATACTCGATCTGGTTGGTGAACTGGCCGAAGCTGATGGTGCCGGTGGCGTCGCGCAGGTCCGTGCCATTGATCGCCGGGCCGGTCTGCACGCGAATGGTGCGATCGCTTGGGATGCCGTCGACAGACACATTGAACACGCCGCTGCTGCCGTCGCCCACGGTTCCGGTGAAGCGGACGGGAATCACCGCGCCGATGCCCGCGCTCACGCCATATTCATCGGCGGCGGCGCGTTGATCGGCGTCGATGGCCTCACTGAGGACGGGGGCGGGGACGGCATTGCCGACTACATAGTCCCGGATGCGTGGAAATTGCTCCTCACCGAAGGCTGCCGGCGAGAATTCGGCCTCGCGCTGATCCGCCTCCGATCCAATCGATACCACAGTGGTGTCCAGGCCAAGTGCGACGCCAAACACCGCCACCGCCAGTGCCGACAATAATACTGTGCGGCGGGGTTTACGCCGTACGGACGGGGTCTCGGCGGTCACGGACACCATGCTTCCCTCCTCCTGCCTCTACCGCGGACCTGACGGTCTCTATGCGATAAACATAGATTTAAACTGTGATATCTCACAGAAGTTGTCAAGCGTTATCTCGCCTCCCTGCGTCCCCCGTCTCCGGTTCAGGTCGGTTGACACCGCAAGGCCTGCGTGAAATAAATTACATAATATGAAAAAACATTCAACGGATAATTTGATCATCGGTATCGATGCCGGCACCTCGGTGATCAAGGCGGTGGCGTTCACGCTCGACGGCCGTCAGGTAGCGGTCGCCTCGAGGCATAACCGCTATACCACCGCAGATGACGGCCGGGCCGAACAGCCGCTCGCGCAGACCTGGGCCGATACCGCCGATGCGCTGCGGGCCCTCGGCGATGAAGTGGAGGGGCTGGCTTCCCGGACGGCTGCGGTCGCCGTCACCGGTCAGGGCGATGGCACGTGGCTGATGGGGCCGAAGGGCGAGCCGGTCGGGGATGCCTGGCTGTGGCTGGATGCCCGGGCCGCCGCCACCACCGCCGCGCTTGCTCGGTCAGATGCCGATCGGGCGCGCTTTGATGCGACCGGAACGGGGCTGAATACCTGCCAGCAGGGCGCGCAGATGGCCCATATGGACCGCCATTGCCCGGAGCGGCTCAACCAGGCCGACGTGGCGTTCCACTGCAAGGACTGGCTCTATTTCAATCTCACCGGTGTCGTCGCGACCGACCCCTCCGAGGCGAGCTTCACATTCGGCGACTTCCGCACCCGCGCCTATGACGGCACGGTACTCGAGGCCCTCGGGCTCAGCCATCGAAGAGGGTTGCTGCCTCCCATCATCGAGGGGACTGAACAGACCCATCCGCTGAGCGAGTCGGCCGCGGCAGCCACCGGGCTTCGGGCCGGGACGCCGATCTGCCTCGGCTACGTCGACATGGTGATGAGTGCGATGGGCGCTGGCGTGCACACCGGGGAGGCCGGTACGGCCTGTTCGGCCATCGGGTCGACCGGCGTGCATCTGCGTAGCCGTGCGGACCGGGATGTGCGGCTCAACGCCGAGCGCACCGGTTATGTCATCTGTCTGCCCATGCCGGGACAGGTCACGCAGGTGCAGACCAACATGGCGGCGACGCTGAACATCGACTGGATACTCAGCGTCATGGCGGAGATGCTGACCGAGTTCGGCCAGCCGGTAACGGGTCGCGACCTCGTCCCTCGTCTTGACGCCTGGCTTCGCGATACGACACCGGCGGATCTCCTCTACCACCCCTACATATCCGAGGCAGGCGAACGCGGTCCATTCGTCGAGGCCCGGGCCCGTGCCGGGTTCATCGGTCTGTCGACACGCCATGGCTTCAAGGAAATGCTCCGCGCGGTCGTCGATGGCATGACGTTGGCTGCCGCCGACTGCTACGCCGTCATGGGTGATCCACCGAAGGAACTGCGGCTCAGCGGTGGAGCGGTCCGATCCCCCGCGCTGCGGGCGACGCTGGCCGCTGCTGTTGGCTCGCCGGTACGGGTCTGCAGCCGCGACGAGGCCGGAGCCGCCGGCTGCGCGATGATGGCGGCGGTGGCCATCGGCGCCTACCCCGATATGGAAGCGTGCATCGCCGATTGGGTGGTGCCACTGTTCGGCGAGCGGGAGTCCCCGGACCCGGCCATCGCCGATCGCTATCAGTCATTGCTGCCCGCCTACCAGCAGGCCAGGCAGGATCTTCTGCCCGTCTGGGCCAGTCTTGCCGACAGAAAGGGAGTTTGAGATGTCCAACCTACCTACCGTGGATCTTTTCGTGATCGGGGGCGGCATCAACGGTGCCGGCATGGCGCGGGATGCCGCGGGTCGAGGGCTCAGTGTCGTACTCTGCGAAAAGGACGACCTCGCCGAGGGCACCTCCTCGCGCTCCGGCAAGCTCGTGCATGGCGGCCTGCGATACCTCGAATACTACGAATTCCGGCTGGTCAGGGAGGCACTGATCGAGCGGGAGGTGCTGATGAACGCGGCGCCCCATATCATCTGGCCACTGCGTTTCGTGCTGCCGCACTCGCCACAGGATCGCCCCGCCTGGCTGGTCCGGCTCGGGCTTTTCCTTTATGACCATCTTGGCGGGCGCAAGCGGTTGCCCGGCACGAGGACGCTGGATCTGCGCCGGGATCCCGAGGGCGCGGCGATACAGGATCGCTACAAGCGCGGCTTCGAGTACTCCGACTGCTGGGTGGATGACGCCCGTCTGGTGGTGCTCAACGCCCGCGATGCCGCCGAGCACGGCGCGACGGTGCTCACTCGCAGCCCCTGCACCGCGGCGCGTCGCGAAGGGGGCTGCTGGCATATCGAGACCACGGACTCGCTGACCGGCGAGAAGCGCGAATTCCGGGCCCGGGCGCTGGTCAATACGGCCGGGCCCTGGGTGACCGATGTCATCACTCGCGTTGCCAATGCCCACTCCAGCCGCAATGTCCGCCTCGTCAAGGGCTCTCACATCATCGTCCCGAAGTTCTGGGAAGGTACCAATGCCTATCTGGTGCAGAACCATGACAGGCGCGTCATCTTCATCAACCCCTACGAGGGCGACAAGGCGTTGATCGGCACCACCGACATTCCCTGGGAGGGTCGTGCTGAGGATGTGGTCGCCGATGAGGAGGAGATCGAATACCTGATCGCCGCGGTCAACCGATATTTCAAGGAGCAACTGCGGCGCGAGGACGTGCTCGAGACCTTTTCCGGCGTCCGGGCCCTGTTCGATGATGGCCAGGGCAACCCCTCGGCGGTGACCCGTGACTACGTCTTTGATCTGGACGAGGCGGAGGGCGCCCCACTTCTCAACGTCTTCGGTGGCAAGATCACCACCTTCCGTGAACTCGCGGAGCGGGGCATCCGGCAGATCCGGCATCATTTCCCGAACATGGGCGATGACTGGACCGATCGCGCGCCCCTGCCGGGCGGGGATATGCCGGATGCGGACTATGAGGCGTTCATGCAGTCGGTCAAGGCCCGGTATCCGTGGATGTCGCCCGAACTCCGGCAGCATTATGGCCGGCTGTACGGCACCCGCGTGACATCCATCGTCGGGGATGCCAGCTCCCCTGCTGATCTCGGCCGCCATTTCGGCGGCGATTTCTATGAGGCGGAGGCCCGCTATCTCACGGAGAACGAGTGGGCGCGGACGCCTGAGGATATTCTCTGGCGACGGACCAAGCATGGCCTGCATCTGGATGCGGCGCAGCGTGAGGCGTTTGCGGCCTGGTTCCGTGATCGGGCGCGGAAGGCGGCCTGAGATGGCGCTATCCCTGTCCCTGAACACCAATCCGCTGGTCAATCGCTTTGCCGAGCCGGATGACCTGATTGAGACGGTGGCCTCACGGCTCCGTATCCGGGATCTACAGCTCACCCACGAATTCATCAACCCGAGCTGGCCTGCGAGCACCCTCCGGCGGCTGACGCGCGATATGAATCGCGTGTTGGCACGAACCGGAGTCAGGATCACGTCGGGGATGACCGGGCCCTACGGGCGTCTCAACCACTTCGGGCACCCGGATCCCGAGGTCCGGGCCTACTATGTCGAGTGGTTCAAGACCTTCGCTGATGTGATCGCGGATCTGGGCGGGCGATCCATCGGCACTCAGTTCGCCATTTTCACCTACCACGACTTTGACGACCCGGTACGGCGCGAGGGGATGATCGAGACGGTGCTGGAGTGCTGGTCGCAGGTCGCGGAACACGCTCGCGCGGCGGGACTCGACTCGATCTTCTGGGAGCCGATGAGTATCGGCCGTGAGTTCGGGGAGACCATTCCCTCGAGCCTCGCCCTGCAGCAGCGGATCACCGATGCGGATCTGCCCCTGCCGATGTGGATGATGGCCGATATCGATCACGGCGATGTCACAAGCGACGACTCCGATGACTACGATCCCTATGCGTGGGCGAGGGCAGTCCCGCCAGTCTCTCCGATTATCCATATCAAGCAGAGCCTCATGGACAAGGGCGGTCACCGGCCCTTTACCGCGCAGTACAATGCGTGCGGCCGAATTCAGCCCCGAGCTTTGCTTGAGGCACTCCGTGAGGGCGGTGCAGAGGATAACGAGATCTGTCTGGAACTCAGCTTCAAGGAGCGCGAGCCCGACGATCGACAGGTGGTGGCGGGTATCGCCGAGAGTGTGGCCTTCTGGGCCCCGCATATCGACACCGGGGTGGCGGATCTCGCGGATTAGGGAGGATCGGACGTGGGCCGGGCAGGTAACGGGAATGGAATCGACGAGCGCAGCCTGGCGCTGCGCGCTGCGTGGCTGCACTATGCAGGCGGTCTTACGCAGGCGGCCGTGGCGCGCAAGCTCAGCCTGCCATCGGTCAAGACCCATCGGCTCATCGCCCGCGCCGTCGCGGAGGGCGCCGTCAAGCTGCGCATCGACGGGGATATCGTCGAGTGCCTGGAGATGGAGGCCGAGCTCTCCGAGCGCTACGGGCTGCGGGTCTGTGAGGTCGCTCCGGATCTTGCCGAGCCCGGGCTGCCGCTCCGTGCACTGGGGATTGCCGGGGCGAGCTATCTCGGACGCTTGATTGATCAGTCAAGCGCTGACCCCATTGGTCTGGGGCATGGCCGGACGCTGGCTGCGGCGGTGGCCGAATTGCCCCAACGCACGGCGGAGGACACGCGGTTTGTGTCGTTGCTGGGTGGATTGACCCGCAATTTCGCCGCCAATCCCCATGATGTCATGCACCGGATTGCCGAGCGGACCGATTCTCCGGCCCATGTGATGCCGGTGCCTTTCTGCGCCAACAGCGCGGAGGATAAAGCGGTGCTGCTTGCCCAGCGCGGCGTGCATGAGGTCTTCGAGATGGCGCAGTCGGCGCCGGTCAAGCTGGTCGGGCTGGGTACCGTGGATGCGGAGGCACAGCTTGTTCGGGCCGGCATGATCGACGAATCGGAGCTGGCCGGCATCGTTGAGTCGGGCGCCGTCGGCGAACTGCTTGGCCACTTCTTTGATGCCACCGGTCACCTGGTGGCGACGCCCCTTGATGGACGCACTCTGACCGTTTCCCTGCTGGATACCCGTGATCACGATCTCGTCGCGATCGCTGGAGGAATCGAGAAGGTGGAGAGCATCTCCGCCGTGCTGGCGAGCGGCAAGCTCACCGGGCTGATCGTCGACGAGGCGACGGCACGGCGCGTTCTGCGTCGTCCCGTCGCCTGAGTCATGCCGCCTTCAGCGGATCGACTGACCCGTGGCCTGCCAGTCGCGCACGAACTGATCCAGTCCCTTGTCGGTGAGGACATGGCTGGCCAGCCCGCGTATGACCGCCGGCGGGATGGTGGCGACATCAGCACCGGCAATGGCCGCCTCCTTGACGTGGTTGCCGTTGCGAATGGACGCGGCGAGGATCTCGGTGTCGAAACCGTAGTTGTCATAAATCACCCGGATCTCGCGGATCAGTTCCATGCCTTCGAGGTTGATATCGTCGAGCCGGCCCAGGAACGGAGAGATGTAGCTCGCCCCCGCCTTTGCGGCGAGCAGCGCCTGATTGGCGGAAAAGCACAGTGTGACGTTGGTGCAGATGCCGTCGGCGCGCATCCGGCGGCATGCCTTGAGGCCATCCAGCGTCAGCGGCAGCTTGACCACGACATTGTCGGCGATGTCCGCGAGGATGCGTCCTTCGGCCATCATGCCGTCGAAATCCATCGCGGCGACCTCGGCGGATACCGGGCCATTGACGATCTGGCAGATTTCGCCAACCACTTCCTTGAAGTCGCGCCCGGATTTCGCCACCAGCGACGGATTGGTGGTGACGCCATCAAGCAGCCCGTATTCATTCAACTCGCGGATGTCGTCGGCGATTGCGGTATCAACAAAAAATTTCATGAATGCTCTCTCCCTTTTGATCAGAGGCCGAGGCGCGTGCGCGCGCGCTCGGCGATGGCTGCGGCGGTGATGCCAAAGTGTTCGTATAGTGCCGGACCCGGGCCCGAGGCGCCAAAACCGGTCATGCCGATGACATCGTCTTCGGTTTCAACATAGCGGGTCCAGCCGAACTTGCCGGCCGCCTCCACGGCCAGTCGGGGTGCATCACCCAGCACCGCCGACCGGTAATCCGCCGGCTGTGCCTCGAAATGCTCCCAGCAGGGCATGGAGATCACCCTCACGCCGAGGCCATGTTCTGCGTTAAGGGTGTCCGCCGCCTCCACGGCGAGCGCCACCTCAGTGCCAGTGGCCAACAAGGTGAGGTCATCCCCGCTGCCATAGCGACGCAGTATGTAGGCGCCGCGCTCACAGAGATTCATGCCGTTCTCCCCCTGCCGAAGCTGAGGCGTGGCCTGGCGGGAGAGGGCGAGGAGCGAGGGCGCATGACGGTGACGAATGGCCAGTTCCCAGCACTCCAGCGTCTCCATGGCATCGGCGGGACGATAGACATTGAGGCCGGGGATGGCCCGCAGCGCGGCGAGATGCTCCACTGGCTGATGAGTCGGGCCGTCCTCGCCCAGCCCGATGGAGTCGTGGGTCATGACGAAAATGGTGCCCAGCCTCATCAGCGCCGCCAGCCGGATGGCATTGCGGGCATAGTCCGAGAAGACCAGGAAGGTGCCGCCATAGGGAATGATTCCGCCATGATTGCCCATGCCGTTCATGGCCGCTGCCATGGCGAATTCCCTTACGCCGTAGCCGATGTATCGCCCGGGTGATTCGCGTGTGAACAGCGGTTCAACCGCGGGTACCCGCGTGAGGTTGGACCCGGTGAGATCGGCGGAGCCACCCACGAGTTCGGGCAGGCTGTCGGCCAGCGCGTCCAGTGCCATCTGGCTCGCCTTGCGGGTGGCGACTGTCTGTGGCGCAGCCAGCAGCGCGTCGCGGGCGGCTTGGACGGCCTGAGTGAAAGCTGCCGGGAGTTCGCCTGCCATGCAGCGCTGGAATTCCCGGCGCTGCTCCGCCGGGGCTGAATCGATGCGGGTCTGCCATGCCGCTCGGGCCCCGGCCCCGCGGGCGCCGATGGCCTGCCAGGCTGCCGCCAGCGCATCGGGAATCGTAAATGGCTCGGCCTCCCAGCCCAGAGCTTGCTTGGCAGCCGCCGCCTCATCGGCACCGAGCGGTGCGCCATGGGCGGCCGCAGTACCCGCTTTGGTCGGGGCACCGAATCCGATCGTTGTTTTCATGGCGACCATCGAGGGCTGATCGGTATTGGCCCTGGCGGCCGTGATCGCTGCATCCAGCGCCTCCGGATCGTGTCCGTCGCACTCGGCGACATGCCACCCGCAGGCGGCAAACCGGGCCGGCACGTCTTCCGAGAATGAAACCCGCGTATCGCCATCGATGGTGATGCCGTTGTCATCATATAGAACGATCAGTTTCCCGAGGCCGAGATGCCCGGCCAGCGAGAGTGCCTCCTGGCCGATGCCCTCCTGCAGGCAGCCATCACCCACCAGGACATAGGTGTGATGATCCACCATCGATTCGCCGAACCGGGCACGCAGCATCCTCTCCGCCAGGGCCATGCCGACGGCGGCCGCGAAGCCCTGGCCCAGAGGTCCTGTCGTGGTCTCGACCCCCGGCAGGTGGCCGAACTCCGGGTGTCCCGCTGCGGGAGAGCCGATCTGTCGGAAGTTGCGCAGGGTCTCGAGCGTTACGTTCTCGACGCCGACCAGATGGAGCAGCGCATAAAGCAGCATGGAGGCGTGTCCGTTGGAGAGGACAAGCCGGTCACGATCGGCCCACTCGGGAGCGGTGGCATCGAACTTGAGATGGTTGCGGGCCAGCACCGTCACCGCGTCGGCCATGCCCATAGGCGCGCCGGGATGACCTGACCGGGCGGCCTCTACCGCGTCGATCGCCAGCGCGCGAATGCAGTTGGCGAGTGAAGCATGATCGGTGGACATGTCGGTTGTTGTCTCCTCGGTAGACGGATGAGGCCTTAATTTATCAACTCTCTATGTTATAAAAAAGCCAAGGCGTGTTATAAAGCACGCATTCCGATGATTGGCCAACCAGGGAGAGGCGATTGGATGGCAAACGGGTCGCTTTGGATCGGGACCAGCTGGAAGATGAACAAGACCCGCGATGAAGCGCGGCAATGGGCATCTGCCATGACCACCGTGGCTTTCTCCGAACGGCTGCAGCCTTTCGTGATACCGCCTTTCACGAGTATTGCGCCGGTCGCCGAAGCACTGGCCGGCAGCCGCCTGCTTGTCGGCGCGCAGAACATGCACTGGGCGGAAGCCGGTGCCTGGACTGGCGAGATATCGGCGGCAATGATCCGGGATTGCGGCGCAACAATGGTCGAGCTCGGTCATTCGGAGCGTCGGGCCAACTTCGGGGAAACCGATGAGACGGTCGCCCTCAAAGTGGCCACGGCACTGCGTCATGGTCTGACTCCGCTGATCTGCATCGGTGAGACGGCGGCGGAGAAAGCGGACGGCCGAGCCGACGAGGTGCTCGATCATCAGGTCCGCATGGCGCTGAGTAGCGTCCCGGCCGATTATCGCCAATCGACCGTTCTGCTTGTCTATGAGCCCGTGTGGTCGATCGGGGAGGGGGGCACGCCCGCGACGGCAGCCTATGCCGGCGAGCGGCATGCCGCGATCGCTCGGGTCGCGCAGGAGACACTCGGGCGTCCGGTCCCTTGTCTCTATGGCGGTTCGGTCAACGCCGGCAACTGCCGCGATTACGTGGATCAGCCGGGAATCGATGGATTGTTCATCGGCCGTTCCGCCTGGCAGGCGGATGGCTATCTGAAGATCGTCGGCCTGTGTGCCGACGCATGCGCCTGATTCATTCCCATCCAGCAGGAGGAGATGCCATGAAGATTGCCGTTGCCGGAGACAGTGCCGGAGAAGGGCTGGCCGAGGTGCTCGCTGAACACCTGTCGAAGACCCACGACGTGGAGAATGTCTCCCGGACCGATCGGGGGCCGGACGCGTTCTATGCAATGCTCTCCGACCGGGTGGCCTCTGCGGTGCTCGACGGGTCCTATGACCGGGCCATACTGGTCTGCGGTACAGGCATCGGTGTGTGCCTCTCAGCGAACAAGGTGCCGGGCATCCGCGCCGCGCAGTGCCACGATACCTACTCGGCGGAGCGCGCCGCGCTGTCGAACAATGCGCAGATCATTACGCTGGGTTCGCGCGTCGTGGGGCCGGAGCTGGCCAAGTCGATCGTTGATGCGTTCCTGGCCTGCGAGTTTGATCCCGAGGGCCGCTCGGCAGGCAACGTCGCGGCGATCAACGAGGTGGACGCCAAGTACCACGCCGGCGCCTAGACCGGCGGGTCGCCTCGTCGGCTCAGTTGCCGGGCCAGGGGGGCCAGCCCATGCTGCGCCCGCCCATCAGGTGCAGGTGGATATGCCAGACGGTCTGGCCGGCGTCGGTCCCGCAGTTGAAGATGCTGCGGTAGCCGCCTTCGGCAATGCCGAGATCCCGGGCGAGCTTGCGGGCCGTCAGGTGCATATGGCCGAGCAGCTCGGCATCCTCGGGGGCGATCTCCAGCATGCTGGAGATGTGCTTGCGCGGGATGATGAGGACATGCACGGGTGCCTCCGGGTGGATGTCCCGGAATGCAACGACTTTGTCGTCCTCGTGGACGATCTCGGCCTCCATGCGGCCGGCGGGCGAGTCGGAGCGTCTCTTTGCTGAGCTTGGATCGCTGCAGATCCATCCACTCCCGGGCTACCGCCTCAAAGCTGTCTTGAGCCGCTTCTCGTTC
>SL_7KL_010_BRINEDRAFT_10000162_pt1 | contig 29670 bp, 26 predicted proteins | sample SodLak_010_BRINE_FD_10663 | JGI IMG/M metagenome (IMG submission 10663)
TTGGCCGACGAGATTGCTGACCTCCCAACCGATGGCTGGGAGCCAGCACTCGCCGCACCCGCCGTTGCTACCGGCGCAGACCGCGACTCCGTCACACTTGGAAACGTCCAATCGATTGTGTGGAGACGCAGTCTTTAGCTGGTAACAACGAAACAAACGACCAATAATATATGCGTTCTTTATTGATTTGTTATTGATTCCTGTCTGATCCTAAGATATATACCGGATTCTATCGAATAGTGCTGTATGGCAACGAGTGACATAAAAAACATCCCGATCGCAGAGTGGACCGACCACAACCATTGTCCGTTCTGTCAGTCCCGATTAGCTGATCCGGGAGCGGGATTTATGGACCATCTCGATGAAAACCCACGCTGTAAATCTGGATTTAGACAGTGGCGACGAAACGTTGCCGGCGACATCGGTAGTGAGTGGTTAGCCTGAGTCGCTATTTTCGGACGCAACCAACGCCTCAAGTTGCCACACCGCCGGTTTTTTTGCGAGTGGTTCGTTTGCATTTCCACACTGCGGTGACTGCACACATGACGGACAGCCATCTGTACAATCGCACCCCGAAATGAGGGTCGCCGTTCGACTCATCAGCTCTTCGACGATCGAATAGCCAGCTCTTGTTAACCCAACGCCACCGGGATAACCATCATAAATGAAGACTGTGCTCCGCTCAGTGTGTGGGTGATATGGGGTAGAGATGCCACCAATGTCGCCGCGATCACAAAGCAGTGTAAACGGAAACAGCGAAATTATGCCGTGCTCCGCAGCATGGATCCCACCATTGAACTCCCAGTCTGTATGCTCCGATCGAATCTTGGTTTCCAACGTCGGTGGGAGCGTATAGTACAACGCCTTGGTTCGGAGCGTCGTCTCTGGAAGGTCGAGAACTCTTTCACCAATCACCGTTCCTGTTTTTCGATCTTTCCGTTGGAACCCAGTGATCTGCTCTGTGACGGTGACATCCGCAAACCGAACCGTTGCATCGGAGTCCCCAGAAAGCGGTTTTTCAAGTAGATCACTAGTCACGTCAATAGACTTGTCGGTGAGGACTTTTGTGTAGTAATCCGCCCACGTTGGCTGCAACACCGCAACATCCCGATCGAGATCAAGCGATGAGACCTCGTAGCTTTGGCCTTGTTGATGATAAATCGCGCCCTCGTGTGCATCACGAAGTGCGTCTGCAAACGCGAGCGAGGCGATCGTTTCGTTTGTTCGTCCATCGAGCAGGTTGATCTCTCGATCGTCGATCGTCCGCAAGCTCATCGAATGCTGTGGACTCCCGCCGCCAGCGTAGGTCCAGCGGACACCATCATCGGTCGATCGGCGTTCCAATCGGCCCTCACTTTCTAGTCGCGAAATAATATCCGGGAACGGCCCACCAAAGTGCACCTCGTCGTCAACTGAGAGCCAGTTTTCGTTGGCTGCAGCCGCGATATGGTCCGGAAGCAACTCCTCATTTTCAGGGTTCGAAATCGCTTGTTCCGGATCGGCTGCAAAGAACTCATCTGGATTCCGCATCAGATACTGATCAAGCTGATCTTCACCACCAATCAGCACAACCAACGCGGGGTCGCTCCCTCTCCCTGCTCGTCCAGCTTGTTGATACGCAGACATCCGCGTTCCTGGATACCCATCCAAAATAACGGCATCAAGTCCTCCAACATCGACACCCAACTCAAGCGCATTTGTGCTCCAGACTCCACGAAGCGCACCGCTATGGAGCTGTGATTCAATGTCTCGTCTCGTTTCGTGTTGTAGTGCGGCCTGATATGCGTTCACTTTTCCAGCAAGTTCGCGCTCACCTCGATCGCGCAGCTCTCGAGCGCTTTCGGTTGCATACTGTTCTGCGGCCTGCCGTGCCCGCGTGAACGTGAGCGTCTGATAGCCTGCAGTGACCAGATCACAGAATAGCTGTTTTGCCTCGCTGTGGTTCGATCGCCGTCGGCCAGATCCTTGTGCTTGCCACTCGCCTTCGTACTCCGGTGGATTCCAAAGCACCCAGTGACGTGGCCCACGGCCGCTCGTATCCTCGTCGATGAGTGTATACGTTGTTTCGTCTGTTCCGGTGATTCGTGCGGCATGCTCGACTGGATTCCCGATCGTTGCCGAACAACACACAAACTGTGGCTCACTCCCGTAGCGTTCACACAGTCTGTTGAGTCGTCGCATCACAAGCGCGACCTGTGTCCCAAACACACCGCGATAGTTGTGGACTTCGTCAATCACAACCAGTTCAAGCGATTTGAAAAACCAATCCCACAGCCGATAAGCATGGGGCAACAGTGCATAGTGCAGCATATCCGGGTTTGACAACAGGACGGTTGGCCGTCGATCGCGGACGGCTTTCTTTTCACTTTTTGACTGCCGTCCCGTGTATGACGCTACTGAGACACGACTCCCAAATCCGAGCCCGTGTGCAAGCGAGCTTAGCGAGCTCTCTTGATCGGCGATCAGCGCGTTCTGCGGACCGATGTAGAGTGTCCGACCACCGTGGTCCATTGCATTCTCAAACGCCGGAACAGTGTATGTAAGGCTTTTTCCGCTTGCGGTTTCGGTTGCAAGAACGACATTCTCCCCATCTCGAACCGCTTCAATCGTCTCCGCTTGATGACGGTATGGCTGTGCAATTCCCTGTTTTGAGAGTGCAGATTCCAGCCGCGGCTCAAGTTCGATCGACGAAAACTCCGGTTCGCGTGCTGGTACTGTTCGCATGTCTGCGATCTGCCCAGCGTAGTATGAGCGAGTCCGGAGCCACTGATGAATGTCGTCCACACCGTTGATCGGAGTCGAACGTGACTAATTGTTTCGGCAGGTGTTCAAAAGAGCCGTGACTGCTCTGACTGCCCAGCGATCGCGTGCAAATCCCGGCCCTCACTCAAGGCGGTCTCCTTTTTGACACGATAGTTGCCGCCATCAGTTCGGTACAGCTCGTCGGGCTCAAAAAAGTACCACGCTTCCCGATCGAACCGAACAGCGATCAACGCCTCCGCCCCAAATGAGTCCGCAAAATACTGTAGCGATGCAACCTCAGCCGCATCCAGATAGATCGGTCTACCGCTGCTTGCTTTTGCTTCGATCGCATAGAATCGCTCACCATTCCCTGCGATCACGTCCGGAAGGTCACGTTCTGTTGCACTGCCGCTCGCGGGTGCCCGCATCACTGCAAAGCCGTTTGCATCGAGTTTGTTGACGAGTTCACGCTCTCGTCGATCGCCTTTCCTGCTTGCCATTTCGGGTTCTCCTCTCTCAGATATGATCGGCTCACAACCTATATAAGTACGTTTTCATTGTGTGACACGCCACAGCGACACTCAAAAACACTTATCCTGTTCGTCCGGCTTCGATTTGATATGAGCGATATCGCAGTCGTCCTTCCGGATGGATCAAACCTTACGGTCCCCGAGGGATCGACGCTCGAAGATGTAGCGTACGAGATTGGACCCGGTCTCGGACGCGACACAGTTGCCGGCAAGATCGAAGGCGAGCTTGTTGATAAAGCCGCAGCAGTATCCGATGGCGATCGAATTGAGATTGTCACTGACCAGAGCGACGAGTATCTTGACGTCCTCAGACACTCCGCAGCACACGTGTTTGCACAAGCGCTGCTTCGAACCCACCCGGATGCACAGCTAACGATCGGCCCATGGACCGATGAAGGGTTCTACTATGATATCACGGGTGTCGAGCTTGACGAATCCGACTTGTCAGCGATTGAAACCGAAATGGAATCGATCGTCGAGGAAGATTACGAGATTGAGCGTGTCATCCGATCGCGCGAGGAGGCGATCGAAAAGTACGAGTCGGAGCCAAATCCGTACAAACTCGACATTCTTGAGACGGAAGCCGCAGACGAGGAAGAGATCTCATTCTATGTGCAAGCGGAGTTCGAAGATCTCTGTAAGGGGCCACATGTTGAATCGACGGGGAAAATCGGTGCGTTTGAGCTGACGAACATCTCCGCTGCATTCTGGCGCGGCGACGAAGAAAACGACACGCTCACGCGTGTGTACGGAACGGCATTTGAGAGCGAATCCGATCTCGAAACATTCCGCGCACAGCGTGAAGAGGCAAAAGAGCGCGATCACCGTAAACTCGGCAGCGAGCTTGGTATCTTTTCGATTAACGAGACGACGGGACCTGGCCTCCCGTTGTATCATCCACATGGAAAACGGATTCTCAATGAACTGTCGGACTTCGCAGAAGAGCTTAATCTTGAAGCCGGGTATGAACCGGTTGAGACACCACATCTGTTCCGAACGGAGTTGTGGAAAAAATCGGGTCACTACGACAACTACGTCGACGATATGTTCCTCCTTGATGTGAACGATGAGGAGTATGGCCTCAAGCCGATGAACTGCCCGGGGCACGCAACCATCTTCAATCAGCAGTCGTGGAGCTACCGTGACCTCCCAGTTCGGTACTACGAAGATGGCAAGGTGTACCGAAAAGAACAGCGTGGAGAGCTTTCGGGGCTCTCGCGTGTCTGGGCGTTTACGATCGATGACGGCCACCTGTTCTGTCGCCCGGACCAGATCGAACAGGAGATCAACCTCATCATTGATAACATTATGACCGTGTTCGAAACATTCGAACTTGATGCGGAGGTTGCACTCGCAACGCGCCCGGAGAAATCCGTTGGCTCAGATGAGATCTGGGAGCAGGCAGAGTCCCAGCTTGAGGCGGTCCTCGAAAGCGGGAATATCGACTACGATCTCGAACCTGGTGATGGTGCGTTCTATGGACCAAAAATCGACTTTGCGTTCACCGACGCACTTGGCCGGAAGTGGGATGGTCCAACCGTCCAGCTTGATTTCAATATGCCGGACCGCTTCGAGTTGACGTACACTGGTGAAGACAACGAGGAACACCAGCCGGTGATGATCCATCGTGCGCTCTACGGCAGCTATGAGCGGTTCTTGATGGTTCTCATAGAGCACTTCAACGCGAAGTTCCCACTCTGGCTTGCACCGGAGCAGATTCGCATCCTCCCGATCTCGGATGACGAACTCGGCTACGCATATCGACTGAAGAACGAACTGACGGAGAAGGAGTTCCGGGTTGATATCGAAGACCGATCGTGGACGCTTGGTCGCAAAATCAGAGAAGCGCAGGACGATCGGGTTCCATATATGCTCATCGTCGGAAGCAATGAGGCAGAAGCCGGAACCATCTCAGTACGAGACCGCAAAGAGCAGGAACAACAAGACGTAGAGGTAGAGACGTTCGTTCAGCATATCCTCTCCGAACGCACTGAGAAACGGCTGGGGCCGGACTTCCTCGACTAGCGTGTTAACATGCTTGAGCGCTGGATAGTCCGTAAAACCGATTGATACCGACTGTTATCCGCATTCAATCCGTCTTTTTTGTATGAGCTTGGAGACGCCGCGAGTTGGGGTATTAGCGTTTCATACGAGTCCTGAACTTCGTGCGATCGAGGGGGCGATCTCCGAACTTGGTGCGGTACCAGTTCGACTTAATGAGGAATCACTCACTCTCACTGCAGGTGATAGTGGCGTTTCGATTGAACCGGATATCGATGTTTGTATTAACCGAATTCTTCTGAGTACACAGTCATATCCACTTGACCCGATCGGTGTTGCACACACTATCAGCCAAGCAGTCCCGATGATAAACGACCCGTTCGCGACCGTACGGGCAACACATAAATTCATGACGCTTTCGACACTCTCTGAGGCGGGCATTTCGGTGCCAGCCTCTGTCTGTAGCCTGAACCACGATCGGCTCTTTACATCAAACAAGACGCTTACAGAGTCTGTTGTGTACAAACGAGCTGTTGGTACACATGGCTCAAACGTGTTACAGGCGAACCGTAACAACCCGCCTGAGCCACAGTTTGGCGACCGACTTTCACTGATCCAATCTCGAATCAAACCACCCGGTGACCGATGGTGGGATCGAAGAATCTACGTCGTTGCTGATTCAGTTATCGCCGCAATGGACCGATTTGCAGCCAAAACTGACTGGCGAGCGAATATTGCACGTGGTGGATACGCGGTTGATGTCACAGATGACCTTGATGACGTGCTTGTATCGCTTGCAGTTGACGCGACGGCTGCCATCGGGCTAGATTGTGCAGGTATTGATCTTATTACAGACGGCGATCGATGGTACGTTCTCGAAGTTAATCCAACAGCAGGGTTCAAAGGGCTCTTTTCTGCAACTGGTATCTCGCCTGCACCATACATCGTCGCACTTGCACTCGATCGAATTAGCGTCAGCACAGACCCCGAAGTATTAGTCAAAGCGTCAAAATCGATGGATGAACCGACTGTATCGGAAATGTAGAGTCTATCAGCATTATTTTCAATGATCAATGTGTTTTTGCCCCCACCGTGAGATATCGTCACTTATGGCTGACGCACCAGAAGTTGGCGAGCTGACACCGCCGGATCGAACACTGATGGGGCCGGGTCCAAGCGACGTGCACCCGCGCGTGCTGCAGGCGATGAGCACACCGCTTGTTGGACACCTTGACCCATCGTTCATTGAGATTATGAACGAGGTACAGGAGCTACTCCGGTACACATTCCGAACCGATAACCAGTGGACGATCCCGGTTTCGGGGACTGGCTCTGCATCGATGGAAGCTGCGATTGGCAATGTCGTCGAACCCGGAGATACCATGCTCGTACCAACAAATGGCTACTTCGGCGGTCGCATGGAGAGCATGGCACGGCGTGCAGGTGGTGAGGTCGTCCATGTTGAGGCTCCGTGGGGTGAACCGCTTGATCCAGTCGACGTTCAAAAAGCGTTTGATGAGCATCAGCCGGATGTGTTCGGGTTTATTCACGCCGAAACCAGCACAGGTGTTCTACAGCCAAACGTTTCGGAGCTTACGTCGATCGCACACGATCACGACGCATACGTGATTGCAGACTGTGTGACCTCGCTCGGTGGTGTGGAGATGCAGGTTAATGAGTGGGGTGTTGATGTTGCCTACTCTGGGCCACAGAAATGTCTTTCTTGTCCACCAGGCGCAAGCCCACTCACGCTGAACGATCGGACGATGGACAAGGTCCTCTCCCGCGAAGAGGAGCCACGATCGTGGTATCTCGACCTATCGTTGCTTGAAGGCTACTGGGGAGACGATCGATCATATCACCATACTGCACCGATTACGAACGTCTATGCGATTCGAGAGGCACTCAGACTTGTCGCCGAAGAAGGCATTGAAAACCGCTGGGAACGGCATCTGAATGTCGCTGGTGAGCTCAAAAGCGGACTTCAGGAGATGGGGCTTGAGATGAACGCACCGGACGAATACTGGCTACCAAGCCTCAATGCAGTTCGTGTTCCTGATGGCGTTGACGACGGTGCCGTCATCTCATACCTGCTGGATACCTACGATCTTGAGATCGCGAGCGGCTTGGGTGATCTTGCAGGTGATATCTGGCGAATCGGCTGTATGGGCTACTCTGCCCGTCCGAAAAACGTTCAGTACGTGCTTTCATCGATCGAAGAAGCACTTGCAGAACAAGGCTACGAACTGTAACTGCGCCACGTTCGGTATCATTGCTCACACATATTTTTTAAATTCCGTTCTGACTGTCGAGTATGGCCGATACCGACGGCAATTCGGATCTGTTTGGGACTGCCCTGTTCGACCACTACATGGGGACGCGATCGGAGCCGCTGTATCAGTGTGATGGACCGCAGAGACAGACCCATCCGATCGAGGCGTTCTATTTTGAGCCGTTCGCTTCCGAATCCGATCGCGGCTCGTGGCTCTGTCAACAGATTTCCGGACCGCTTTTCGATATCGGTGCCGGTGTTGGCAGGCACGCATTGTATTTTCAATCCCAATACGAGACTACGGCGATCGACCCGAGCTCGAAGCTTGTCGAAACAATGACAGACCGTGGTGTTTCTGACGCACGGATTGGCGGGCTGTTTGGGCTCACCGGTCAGTTCGATACGGAGCAGTTTCAGTCCGCGATCGTGATCGGAACGCAGCTCGGACTTGTCCGATCAATGGCTGGACTAACGGCATTTCTGTCGGGCCTTGCGACGATCACCGCAGAGAACGCAACCGCGGTTGTTGACTCGTATGACCCAACTGACCACCGAACCTCGGAGCTTCTTGGATACCGATCGGATGCCGAACACGGGCTTGCATCCCGTGCGTTCTGGTTCGAATATACCGACAAATCCGATCCAGTACTGCTGTTTCGGCTGTTTAGTCCCGATCGGATTCGTGAGGCGGCTGCGGGGACCCCGTGGATGGTTGCTGCCATTCAGCGATCGGCCGAGAGCGCTTACTATCGAATTGCCCTCGAAAAAAGCGAGTAGTGAGTTACCACGCAGAGAGCGCATTTCGACCGTGGTGGGTTGCCAAAATCATGAGGAACAACAGTGCGCCAGTAATTGCGAATGCCCCACCAACATAGAACACCGATGCCATGCTCACTTCAATCATCAGCCAGCCCGCAATGAGTGGGCCAAGGACGCTCCCGGGCCGCCAGACAAGCTCACGAATACCGAATGACGATGCGACACCACCTTCAGAAGTTCCTTCATCGGCAAACAACGCCATGCTTGCAGGTTCGCGGAAGGAGTCAACGATCCCAAGCAGTCCAGAAAGAAGCACGAGCGGAACGAATGCGATCGGAATCTCGCCAATGTATGGTAGTGTGGTCGGTGCCCCGATTGCAGCACCGATCTGTGGTGAAAACGGGACCGCGATCGCAATCACCCCATACATCCCGCCGCCAAAGAAGACAAACAGCGATCGACCGTATCCATCCGAAAGCCGGCCAGTAAACAGCTGCCCAACCATATTCGTGAACTTCTCTGCGGTGACAGTCATCGCAACGGCAAACGCTGCAGTGACACCCAGCCCACCGGCAGCGGCTGCAGTGCCAGCGTAAATCGGGATCCATGTCCGAACCATCGTTACCGAAAACGCGTACTGGACACGGAAACTGGTCATTGTCAGAATCTTCCGATTGAGCGCCAGATCGGAGAATGGAAACCCCTTGATTCTGGTTTCATCTGGCGGTAGAAAGATCGAGAGCCCGCCGGTTGCGATCACCATAATCAGGACAATAATCATAAAAATCGGAGTAAACCCAAACAAGTCATATAAGAATCCCGCAGAGAGGCTCCCAACGATCGACGCTGCGAAGCTTGCGGCATTTGCTTTCCCAATATGGTCCGCCCGTGTACCGTACTGTGCAAGTTGACCCACAAGTGAGAGCGACATCAACCCCGCACCAGTGACGGCGATCCCTTGCAATGCACGCGCTGCAATGAATGATGCGCTCGAATCAACAAGCGGGAAGAGTGCATAGGCGACGATCCCGACAAGTAAGCTCCCAACGAGGACCGTTCGCTTATCAAACCGATCGCCAGCCCACGCCAACGGCACAACTGCAGCTGTCTGTGCAAGCGTGAACCCCGTGGTGTACATTCCAATGATGAATCCCGCGCTGATTGTAATCCCCAAAATAGTGGTCGAAGATGGCTCAAGGACGTTGATATAGGTCGGCAGAAGGGTGATCAGCGTGATGAATCCAAACCCTTCCGCAAACCGTGTGAGGTAGAGAGAATAAAATTGGAGCTGCGTTTCGTTCACATGCTCACTCCGAAGAACGAGTGAAAAGATATTTCGATTCGTATGCCTCGCTCAGAGATCGGCTTGTGAGAATACGGTGTAGCCGATCGAAATTGGCACAATAAGCCACAGACAGAGAATGACAATCCCGATCTCAGGCACGGCATAAAAGGCGTCAAATCCGGCCGCACCGGTTGACGCATTCACTGCCGCAGCTACATCCGGAAGCAGTGCGACAAGCCCGGAAAAGTAGGCGTTGCTTGGTGGAACTTGCGTCACGACAAAGTACCAATCCGGTGCCGCTGTCGGGAGAGAGAACCCGTTTGCAACGAATAACAGTACGAATGCAACTCCGTCCCAGAGGAACTCAACAATAAAAAAGAACCCAATGCCGAGCGCTGCCGCCTTGGTTGTCGAGCTCACAAGTGCCGAGAGTCCAACAATGATACTCACATAGACGAGTGCAAAAAAGAACGTCCAACCGAGGAAGATCACTGCGGAGAGAATGCTTCCTGCGCCAATAACAATGATTCCGATCGACAATCCAAGCCCTAATGCGATGATGAGCGGCACTGCAAGGACGGCGGTCCGGCCGACGACTTTGCCAACGAGTACATCCAACCGTGAATGTGGAAGCGAAAGGAGGATTTTTGCGCTTCCAAGCTCACGTTCACCAGCGATCGCACGATAACAGATGACGATTGACGTGATCGAGACAAACAGCCCAACAATTCCGCCGAGGAAGAATACTAACCCACCAATTGTCGTCTCTGTCCCAGCAGAAAGAAACTCAAACTCGCTGTAGCCGTAGGTTAAACCAAGCGAGAGGAGGATGAAGAACGCTGAAAGCGCCCACAATGATCGTGATTGGACCGCATCGCTGAAGTCTTTTTTCGCGACTGCAACCCACGTCATTGTTCGACCTCTGTTGGGGCTGCAGCGGCATCTTCTTCAGTGTGACCTTCTGCTGATCTTGGCTCTCTAGTAACTGCTGCAAAGAGATCGTCTAACGAGGATTCATCAGTGGTAAAATCAACGATCGAGTATCCCTCACGATCCAGCGCAGCTAACACCTCATACTTCGACTCACGCGTGAGCGCGATCGACAGCATTGAGCCGTCTTGAATAGCCGATGTGACACCAGCCACGTCTTCAGCCGCTGACACTGCACCGTTGTCGGCGTTTTCAAGCGTTACATCCAATCTCGAATCCGTCTCCAGCGATGCTCTGAGTCCAGAAATCGTATCTTCTGCAACCAGCTCCCCGTTATTCAAAATCCCAACTCGATCGCAGATTGCTTCAACCTGCTCAAGAATATGGCTCGAAAAGAACACGGTAGCGCCTCGATCGGCTTCTTCGCGGATGATTTTACGCATCTCCCGAGCACCGTTTGGATCAAGCCCGGTTGATGGTTCATCGAGAATTAGTAACTCTGGCTCTCCAGCAAGTGCCATTGCAAGCACCAACCGTTGAGTCATCCCTTTCGAATAGCCACCGGCATTTCTATCAGCTGCATCTGCAATCCCAACTCGATCAAGGAGATCGAGCGGATCCTCTGTGCTTTCTTTTGAGTCGATCGCAAACTGAACGTGTTCGCGTCCACTGAGCCGATCGTAGACGTGATAGCCGTCGGGGAGTACGCCTGTTTTCGATCGGACAGCCACACTTTCGGTTTGCGCATCATGTCCGAGCACAGTAGCCGATCCGTTCGTTGGGCGAACGAAATCGAGGAGGATATCAATTGTTGTCGACTTTCCAGCACCGTTTGGGCCTAAAAACCCAAATATCTCGCCGGACTCGACGGTTAGATCGACGTTCCGTAACGCAGTTATCGAACCGTACTGCTTGGAGACGCCGTCTAATTGTATGGCGACCATGACACTACGTCATTCCTGACAATACATAAATGTGGATCTGTTCAGGGAATTGGTGGCTACTCTACTTTCACTACGCTGGCGGTGAGGTTTTAACCATAGGACAGAAAGAGATGCTCACATAATGACCTCCTTGCAGTCGACGCTCGGTGATGAACCGGGGATCGCCGAAGAGTTGGCCCAGAGCCAGCGGGAGATCTCCATCGCCGAGTTCTTCGAGAAGAACAAGCACATGCTTGGCTTTGATTCGGGTGCACGAGGGCTTGTCACCGCTGTTAAGGAAGCAGTTGACAATGCGCTTGATGCCACCGAGGAAGCAGGCATTCTTCCTGACATCTACGTTGAGATTACCGAAGTTGGTGACTACTACCGACTTATTATCGAGGACAACGGGCCGGGAATTACGAAAGAGCAAGTTCCGAAGGTATTCGGAAAGCTCCTCTACGGCTCTCGATTCCACAAGCGAGAACAAAGTAGAGGACAACAGGGAATCGGAATCTCCGCGGCTGTGCTCTACTCGCAGCTCACGTCCGGGAAGCCTGCAAAGATCACAAGCCGCCCAAAAGGCGCTCAAGATGCAGAGTACGTTGAGCTGATTATCGACACGGACACCAACGAACCGGAGATCAAAGTCGCACGAGAAACATCGTGGGATCGTCCACATGGTACACGAATCGAGTTGGAGATGGAAGCCAATATGCGGGCACGCGGCCAACTTCGAGATTACATCAAACATACCGCTGTGGTGAACCCTCACGCTCGGTTGGAACTTCGAGAACCAGGACTCGAAACCCCGATGAAGTTCGAACGAGCGACAGATCAGCTGCCTGCAGAAACAACAGAGATCAGACCACACCCACACGGTGTCGAGCTTGGAACGCTCATCAAGATGCTTGAGGCGACCGAATCATACTCGATCTCTGGTTTCCTCCAAGAGGAGTTCACTCGGGTTGGTGCAAAAACCTCGGATAAGATTCTAGATGCCTTCCGCGATCGACACTTTGGCCGAGAACTATCGTGGACAACGCCAGCGACACACACCGCAGATATTGAGGGTGCAGTCACGGAAGCAGTTTCAAATAAGGGTGCAGACGCAACTGAAGCGTTTGCTAGCGAAATTGCATCAGTTCTCTCCAACAGAGAGCGAACGAGCCATTTCGAACTTGTTGAGATTGTCGATCGTGTTGCGGAGACGGTCGAGAAGGACACTGGAAGAACATTCGGTGATACGGTTCGAGAGAATGCAGTTGAAGCCGCATGGGATGAGCTCACCGCCTACAGCGAGGAAGCCACAAACGGCGAAGAGCCGGCGCGCGACCACCTCACACCAAACATCTACACGCTTGTCGACAGCGCAACAAGCACTCGGAAAGATGATGCTGCGATTCAGGGCTTTTCCGATCGGCTTACTCGGCGCCTCGCCGCTGACGGTGGGAGGCAGTTCCGGTTCACCCACAAATCACTAACGAAGATTATTGCTGATGTTGCTGCAGCAACGAAGGAGTACGATGAGGTAAAATTCGGAGAGACAGCACAAGAGAATATTTTTGAGGCCGTCTGGAAGACGACTCGGACGGTCCCAGACGACGTTCCGAAGGTACGATCGGTTGCAGGCGATCGTGACACAGCGAGCCAACTGGTTGATGCGATGCGAGAGACAGATATTCTCTCTCCGCCAACCGACTGTCTCTCCCCGATTAGTGCCGAGCTTGTCGAGGCAGGGCTCAGAAAGGAATACAATGCTGATTTCTACTCTGCAGCAACTCGTGATGCAGAGGTACATGGTGGCGATCCATTCATCATTGAAGCTGGAATTGCGTATGGTGGTGACCTCAAAGCCGAGGGATCGGTAGATCTGCTCCGATTTGCAAACCGCGTACCGCTTGTTTACCAGCGTGGTGCGTGTGCATCAACGGATGTCGTCAAACGAATCGGCTGGCGAAACTACGGGCTTGACCAGCCAGGAGGGAGCGGCATGCCAAACGGACCGGCCGTCATTATGATTCACGTTGCCTCGACAAATGTGCCGTTTACCAGCGAGTCAAAAGATGCACTGGCGAACATTCCAGCGATCGAAGATGAGATCGAACTCGCAATTCGTGAGGCTGCACGTGAGCTCAAATCCTATCTCAATAAGCGCCGATCGATGGAAAAACGCCGAGAGAAGCAGGATGTGCTTGGCCGAATCCTTCCGGAGATGGCTGATAAGGTTGCGGAGGTCACTGGTCGGGAGCGACCGAACATCGAGGGTGCGATGGCACGTATCATGAACAATGTGAGTGTCGATCGCGAAGTGGATGGAGAAACGGTGACGCTCTCTGTTGAGAACTACTCCGGTCGATCGGAAACACCAGAAATAACGGATATTCTGTCCGCAGAGCCAACCGATCTGAACGGCGATGCAACCGTGGTCGATATGGATGGTGAGTGGTTCCTCCAATGGTCACCAACAGTTGGCTCGGGCGATGAGGTATCGATTACGTACACAGTTGCGGAGGGCACCGATTTCGAAATGAATGTCGATGGCATTGACGGAGAAAAACTGACGGTGAACGCATAATGAGTTCCGAATCACAATCACAAACACAAACACCGGAAGAGAAAGCACGCGAACAGCTCATTGACCTCGCAGCGGAGTTTTATGATCAGTTTGCTGGCGGAGACATTCCGGAGATGAAACTTCCGACCCGAACAAAAAGCAATATCGAGTATAACCCAAACTCCGGTGTGTGGGTGTATGGCGATCGGACGTCAACGCGGAGTGCAAACTCCGTTCGAGGCGCACGAAAGCTGTTAAAAGCGGTGTACACGATCGAGTTTCTTGCAAATCAGCTTGAGGAAGATCGCTCTTCGACCCTGCGTGAACTGTACTATCTCTCCGAATCGTGGGATAACAATGAAGCGCACTTTTCGGATCAAGACGAATCGAACCAGTTGGTTGAGGATCTTGAAATCGTCTCCAAAGTTACGCGTGAGGATTTCCATATGCGACCGGAGGAATCCGGTGCTACACTGATGGGGCCACTGAAAATAAAAGAACAGACCCGTCGTGGCGAACGTGAGATTCACTGTCAAGAGGACGTTGGCGAGGGCGGCTATCAGATTCCAAATAACCCGGATACGATCGAATTCCTCGATCATGATACTGATTTCGTCATGTGTGTCGAGACCGGTGGGATGCGCGATCGGCTCATCGAAAACGGGTTCGATGAACAGTACAATTGTCTCGTCGTTCACCTCAAAGGCCAGCCAGCACGGGCGACCCGCCGGATTACAAAACGGCTGCACGATGAGTTAGATCTCCCAGTGATGGTTTTCTGTGACGGCGACCCGTGGTCCTATCGGATCTATGGCTCCGTTGCATACGGATCGATCAAGTCCGCACACCTCTCGGAGTATCTTGCAACACCGCAGGCGCGATATGTTGGGATTCAACCGGAAGATATTGTGGAGTACGACCTTCCAACAGACCCGCTAGCTGACTCCGATGTGAATGCACTGGAGTCTGAGTTGTCAGATCCGCGATTCCAGACTGACTACTGGGAAGAACAGATCGAACTCCAACTTGAAATCGGCAAAAAGGCAGAGCAGCAGGCGCTTGCTGCACGTGGACTCGACTTCGTGACCGACACGTATCTCCCGGAACGGCTTGACGCAATGGGCGTTATTTAATCCGCTAAAAGAGCCTTTTTTACTGGTTTGTACTTCGTTCGTCGAGTGCAACCGCGATCGATCGTGAGGCAACATCCGCAACAAACGCCGCCGCATCCGCGTTGAGCAGCTCAAATGTGTTGTAATGGATTGGAATAACGAGTTCCGGCTGCATTTGTTCGGCAAGCGCAGCACTTGCAGCCGCGTCTGAGACAACGCTGCCACCGATGTTCGCTAAGAAAACGGAGACGTCAAGCTCTGAGAACCCATCCAACGCATCAGAATCTCCTGGCCAAAAGACTCGGTGTCCATCAAGTCCGATAAGGAATCCACAGCCAAGCCCTACTGGATGTGGGACGTTCCCGTCCGCATCAGCGCACGGGCCATCAGGGTCGTTGTACGCAGGGACAGACCAGATATCAACCACACCATGTTCTGTCTCAACTGCAACGTGGTCATCATCCGTTACACGCACAACGGTAAATGGAAGCGCTGAGACCGGCGTTACGTCGCGATCGATCTCGGACGCATCAACACCCTCGTACACAACGATCGTCGCATCCTCACTGGCAACTTGCTCGATTCCATCAGAATCGTAGTGATGATTATGAGTCACGACAACGACGTCTGCATCGCGGGCGTAGTAGTTATCAAGAACGCCATACCGGCCAGGATCGGTGTAGACAACAGGCCCATCCGCGGTCTCGATTCGAGCCGTTGCATAGCCAAGCCACGTAACTGAAAGTGTGTCGTACCGGACAGTCATTATCTGATAATGTGAATCTGCCCGTTTGTATCTGCGTATTTTATTGCAACTCGATCGGCATTCGCAGTACANCGGTTTCGATTGTATAGAAGCCAACCTGTGGCCACGGCTCCGAAAGGAGGTGCTCTGGAACAAGCGGCATTGGGACTGGTGTGTAGCCACCGTGTCGAATTGCAGAGACACCTGCGAAATCTTCGATTGGACCGTCAGGGCCGTCCCGGTTAGCAAACACATAGAACCGCTTCGTATCTGGATCACGGAGATACCGATACGGAAATGCACTGGCACGAGGGGCCCGTAAGGAATCAACATCTGCTAAAAGGGCAACAACCTCCGTGTCTGCTTCCAGTACCAATCGTGGCCCTCTGTCTACATTTGGATCGTCTGGGAGCGGTCCAGATGGGGTATGTGTTTCTCGCCATACAAGGCTCTGTGCCGGTGCATCAACGAGTGCGTAGCCACCTGCATCAAGTGGGATGCGGTCAGGTCCATTGTAGAATGTACGCTTTCCATCACGTGCTGCGTGAAGCAGTGGTGGGGCGTTGAGAATCTCTGTAAGAAGTCGCTGTGCATCTTCAGTCTCAACGACAAATAACACCGATCTATCGTTTCGTTGGGCATGCACGATCTGCGAACAGACGGTTGTTGGGTCGATTGAAGTGGTATAGAGTGGTTCGATTGCGATCGGTTGGCTACTGTCTGCATTATCGGTTGTCGCAATTGCAGGAGGGCCTCGGTCCGGACCATCCGCTACCTGCCAGCCAAGCGGATCGAGTGCAGCAGTGACTGCATCAATAACTGGAATGGTCCACTCACCCGCCCGGTTGTTATCCATGTACATTCGAGGCGCGCGAGCGTCAAGTGTATTGTGCACAACAAAGACCCGGTGAACCACCTCGGGGTCAAGCCCCGAGGCTTCCCGTTTCTACGACGCACTTTGCAGACACGGAATCCGTGTCCGTAGGGAGCGCAGTCTCCACGGGCGTTAACGAATCGCTGTGCGATTCGTTCGCACACCAGAAATCGAAGATTTCTGGGGACGTTGATTCGGGCCATCCCAGCCCTAATTCAGAAAAGCCTCTTTGCAAGACGTTCAACGAAGCGTTCGCGTCACGGTCGCACTCGAACCCACAACTTGGGCATGCGTGTTCCCTGACCCAGATGGGTTTCGTCGTCTCTGTACCACACTTTGCACACTCTTTCGTTGTTCCTCGTGCGTCCACTTGAACAATGTGTGTACCGTACAAGTCGCCTTTGTATTCAAGAAGCGCGATGAACTGTCGCCACGCCGCATTCTGTTTGCTGTGAGCGTTGCCCTCACCCTGGAGCATACTCTGAACATGCAGGTCTTCTACGAACACGGCGTCGTACTCACGGACGAGCCACGTTGTGAGTTTGTGCTGGTAGTCTAGCACCTGCCGACGAATACGACGCTTGACTTTGGCGACTTTCAGGCGTTGTTTCTCGTAGTTGTTCGAACCTTTCTGCTTCCGCGAGAGTTTGCGTTGCTCTCGTCGGACTCGTTCGTAGTCGTCTTCAAGATCGAGCCAGTCCACAGTCTTCCCATCCGACGTGTGGATGTAATTCAGGATGCCGAGGTCGATTCCGACGCTGTTGCTCGTATCGAGCGAGTCCACATCGGGTTTCTCAGGCAAGTCAGTGTCATCAGTTTCGAGTCCAAAGGAGACGAACCATTCGCCAGTTGTTTCCTTCTTGATGGTGACTTCCTTAATCTCGGCGTGGTCAGGGATTTCGCGGTGGTAGCGAATCTGCACATCTCCGACTTTGGAGAGTTCTAACGTTGCATGTCGGCCACTCGTGTTTTTGAGTTCGAAGCCGGATTGCGAATACGTCATACTCTGATACTCAGTCGGAGACTTCCACCTCAACATCCCGACTTTGTGACCGTTCTGCTTTTTCTCAGAGAGATTCGAGAGGTTTTGATAGAACCGAGTGACAGTTCGTTGCAGAGCCTTCGAGTTAACGTCCGAGAAAACCGGAAAATCGTCTTTCCAGCCGGGGAGTCGGTAGTGGTGTTTGTACGCTGAGCCGATGTTGTCGGCGTCAACGTGAGTGTACTCGTATCGAGTGTAGTTGTACGCTTGGCGATGAACGTCAATATGGTATTCCAGTCGCTCCGCTACTGTTTGTGTCGGATAAGCGTGGTAGCGGTGACTGTACTCCATCGCTGCCTCTTGATTAGTGGTATGTTGAGTTAATGGTTTGTTTCATAGTCTGTCGGATTCAACCTCGGGGCATTCTCCTCGCATTCTGTAAAACCGTGAGCAAACCCAACCGTTAGTACGCTCGATCCCAACTGTGAGACTGTGTTTAACGACCCCACAAAGCGACGCTGGATTGGGTGGGGTGCGCTCGCTATTGTGTTTTTATTGGTGAATATTCACCGGCTCTCAAGTGCGGTTCTCTCCGAAGAGCTCCAAGCAACATTTCAGACATCCGCTGCACAGCTCGGGACACTGCACGCTGCGTTCTTTTATATTTATGCGATCGTCCAGATCCCAACCGGATTGTTGGCAGATCGGGTTGGCCCTCGATACGTTGGGGCTGCTGGTGCAGCAGTGCTCAGTGTCGGTGCAATCTTGTTTGCACTGAGTGATAGCTATTTTGCTGCGTTTGCCGCACGGGCACTGATTGGGCTTGGCAGCGGTGTCATCTTTATTTCGATGCTCCGATTCAGCGCAAACTGGTTCCGACCCGATGAGTTTGCAACGATGACTGGACTCACTGCCGGGATCGCAGGACTAGGAGCGATCCTCGCAACGACACCGCTTGCACTGGCCGTAAGCGCAACCGGCTGGCAGCCAACAATAATCCTGCTTGGAATTGTGGGGTTCCTTGCTGCTGCTGGTGTGTTTGTATTTGCTCGAAACTCTCCTTCGGATGCTGGATTAGCGCCGATCGACGGCGTTCCTGAACGCCCAACAGTTACAACCGCAGATGCACGGCGTGCGCTTCGGCAATTAGCTGGCGATATTGATCAGTGGCTGCTGTCGATTGTCTTCTTTTCGGCAATGGGGACGTTGTTGACACTGCTTGGTCTCTGGGGAGTCCCATATCTGGTTGTTGTCCATGGCCTCGATCTGACGACAGCCTCTTACTACACACTTCTTGGCTCAGTTGGAATGTTATTTGGTGCGCCTGTGATTGGCCGCATCTCCGATCGGATTGNCAAACGAATCGTACCGATGATTGTCGGTGTTGGGCTCTTAATGATTGCACTCTCAATTATTCCGATCTTTGGGCGTCCACCGCTGGCTGTTGTTGCACTCACATACATTGCGATCGGATTTTTCACCGGTGCAGCAATGCTTTCGCTCTCGATCATTAAAGAGCGCTATCCTGGTGAAGCGAGCGGTGTGGCAACTGCAACAGTCAATACTGCGGGCTTCGTTGGTGGTGCACTCTTTCCGACACTCATGGGCGTTGCGCTGGATACATATCAACAAGACGAACTTGTGGGCGGAACCGTGGTGTATACGGAGTTTGGCTACCGCGTCGCGTTTGCGATCGTTACGGTTGCGGTCGCCGCTGGGTTCCTCTGTGCGATAGCCGTGTATATCCGTGAACACCGCCGTCAACTAGTTTGATCTACTACTGTGATTCAGCGAGCCGATCGACCCGATCGAGGCTGTCTGCCGTTTCTGGCGTCTTGTCATCACGAACTGCAACAAATCGTGGGAATCGAAGCGCATAGCCGGACGCATACGTCGGCGACTGTTGGATCTCCTCATATCCAACTTCAAACACCACCGCCGGTGAGAGATCGATCGACTGCCCGGATTCGGACAGAATATGGGGTTCACAGAGCGTTGTAAGCTCTTCGAGCTGTGCGTCAGTGATTCCGGTTGCAACCTTGCCGATCGGTGCAAACGAGTCTCCATCACGGACGGAGACAAGAAAGGTTCCAATATGGTTTGCTCGCCGCCCCTCACCCCATTCCGCCCCCGTCACAACAAGATCAAGCGTCTCAATATCGGGCTTTCGTTTCAACCAGTGTTGTCCTCTATTTCCTGGTGAGTAGACTGCGGCTGGGTCTTTCAACATAATCCCCTCGTGACCAGCTTCTAAGGACTGCGTCTCAAATACAGCAATCTTATCAAGCGAATCCGTTTGGATCGTCTCAGACACTGCTTGAGATCCATCTAATACCGATCGGAGCGTTGCATGACGCTCTGTCACCGGCTCATCAAGCAGGTCAACACCGTCGGCATGCAGACAGTCAAACGCATTCAGCTCAAGCGTCACTTCATTGCGCATCTTGGCAATATCGTGCTTCCTTCGAAACCGACGAAGCACTGCTTGGAACGGAAGTGGGTCACCATTCTCGTCGATCGCAATAACCTCGCCGTCCAAAATACACGGCACAGTTGCGGTTTCAGAAACGAATTCGACGATTTCTGGAAGCGGGTCTGTTACGTCATCCATATTTCTCGAAAACAAAGACACACTAGTCCCATCGTAATGAACCTGTACTCGTGCGCCGTCAAACTTCGTCTCGGCGATCGCCTCACCCCATGTGTCAATGCCTTCGGCTGCTGTGCCTGCCTGTGCAAGCATCGCTTGGACTGGCCGTCCAATCTCTAGTTGGAGTGCGGTAAGTCCATCCGCACCATCTTCACGCGCGACCCGCGCAACATGGCCGTAATCGTTCGTCACCTGTAGCGCACGCTCTACGGTATCGGCAGGAACCGAGAACGCGTCCGCGATCGCATCCCGCACAGCCCCTTCACCAACCCCAATTCGCATCTCCGAAAGGACAATCCGTGCAAGATATCTGGCTTCGATCGGCGAACACCGCGTAAACAGCCCAAAAAGGAGATCCAATTTTCGATCTTGGCTTCCCGAACCACTCGTTTTTGCAAGCGATCGAAGCTCCGAATCAACCTCCGAAACTGTGAGTCTCCCTTGAGATCCACCAGCACCAAACGCAGCTAATCCTTGTTGGCCGCCAAAATCATAGCTCTCTGCAACGGCACCGATCTCGCCACGTTCTGCGAGCCGATTCTCAATATCCTCTGGACGTACGTTCGGACCTGCAGCACGGGCGATCGCCACATGACTGAGCGATGTGCCGATATCGAGCGTTTCAGAACTCCATGCTGGAAACACACGACCCTGAATGAATCGAGTAATCGTCGAGAGATCTTCGTCTGACTCAGAAAGTAGTGCTGCGACGAGCGACACAGTCTCAAGATCACCGGACTCTGCCTCAATCGCAGCGGACCGCTTGCAGAGCGATTCAAATTTCATCTATCGGTGTTCAGTCTGAGACGTACGTAAGTACGACGATCAGGGAATCCGATTCATCGGTGCCCGTGACGGTCACGACCAGCGAAAAAAGCTTCAACCGGCCGGACGTGGACCGTTTAGATGTCATGGCAGACAAAACGGTACATACACGAGAACTCACCCGTTCAGACATTGCAGCTGAACTTCGAACACTTGCGGATGAGTTCGAAAACAGCGAACAGGTCAATGTCAGCGTTGGGAACAAAATTGTTGAGCTGCTCCCGCCAGAGACGGTTGATTTTGAGATGCGGGTTGAAGAGAAAGGATCAATCATTGGTGGGAAAAAAGAGCGTATTACCATTACAATGGGTTGGAAAAAGCAGTAGTGACCCACTCAACAGAAGCCGCCACACTTGAGAGGCTCGACAACAGATAGATGAGTCATGAGTACGTTCGAGTTGGTGGAGTCGGTACGTGATATCTTGGCAGTTGATTCGGATGCGTTCCGAGCGGAGGCACAAGCAGACGCTGACGTCATTCTCAAAGAGATACAAAACGGGACATTCGATAACTACCAATCGATCATCGGCCTTGAGTACGAGTTCTATGCGGTTTCGGAGGGTCGGTGGCGAGATGACGGCGCTGAAACACAGTATTCACTGACCCGTGTTCCACGTCGGTTACTGGAACTTATTGGATTTGAAAAAGAACTCGGGCTTCATAATGCAGAGATGACAACGAGCCCACAGCCATTCAACGAGCATGGGCTCCGTGCCCAGGAGTCGGAGGTTCGTGGACGACTGCAAGCAGCACTTGATTGCACAAGCGCAGAAGGGATGCGACTCGTAAGTGACGCAATGTGGACGGTTCCACCCGCAGGTGAGACTGCACGGGGGTACCTTACCGACAGCATCGAAGAGGATGGGATTCGGATTGCGACGAATATGACCGATGCAGTTCGGTATCACGCAATGGCAAATGGTGACACAACAGCGAATGCATTTCGTGTCGACGCACCACATATCGATATTGAGGCGGATACCGTCATGCCAGAGGCGTTGATTACCTCGATTCAACCACACTATCAGATGCAGCAGGCTGAGGATCTTCCTCGATATTTCAACTATGCTGTTCGGGTTGCAGGACCACTTCTCGCACTTGGCGTCAACGCACCGTTCTTCCCAGCAGATCTGTATGAAGATGTCCCCGCAGAGACAATCATTGACGAGGGGTGGCATGAAAATCGGATCGCTGTATTCGAGTCCGTCCTCAACAGCGCAACAGAGCAGAACAAAGTTGCGTTCCCTGAAGATCTTAACTCGATCGAGGAGGCTGTCGATCGTGTTGTCGAAGACGAAACAATCGTTCCAATGCCTGTCGAACGTGGAGAGCGTTTTGATGATCGCTTTGCAACACTACGTCGAAAACATGGCACCTACTGGCGTTGGGTTCGGCCGGTATTTGATGGCCCGACGCGATCGTCTGCCAATGCTCGGATCGAGTTCCGACCGATTCCTGCACAGCCAACAGTCCGCGACTCAGTTGCGCTCCAAGCGGCGTTTGCTGGCTTAATGGAGAGTCTGACCCGACATGAGCATCCTGTAATCAATCTTCCATGGGAAGATGCACGAAATAACTTCTACGTCGCAGTCGAGGATGGTATTGCGGGCGAACAGCAGTGGATTACGAGCGATGGCAGAGAGACAACCGATCAGTCGGCGCTCTACACGGAGCTGTTAGCGCATGCACACGCAGGGCTTTCAGCAGTTGGCCTCTCGGATGCAGAAGCCGATCGGTACATCGAACCGCTTCGATGGCGTGTCGAGAATGCAGTGACCCCAGCTGCATGGAAGCGATCGATCGTCCGAACAGAGATTGAATCGGGCGCATCGCTTGCGGAAGCGATCGGAACCATGCAACGGACGTATATTGAGAACCAACGAGAGACGCTGATCGACGGCTCGTTCGCTGATTGGGGGTAGACGAGTCTCGGCACGCGATCGCGATATACTGTGTGAAAAAACGAGACAGAAAGGGACGTTGCTACTTACAGTACGTCGTCGAAGTCCTTGTGACGGGTTACGTCAACACCATCTTCGGTCACGACTGCGATGTTGATTCCGTTACCGGATGCAAGGTCACGCTCAACTGCAGATTTGACCGCACGTGCGGCGGCGTGTTTTGCATCTTCGATCGACATCTCGGACTCGTACTCCTGCTCGAGCAGTCCAAGTGCATACTGGCTACCCGATCCCGAAACAGTATATTCTTCCTCTGTTGTGCCACCAAGTGGATCGAGGCTGTAGATATGTGGACCGTCGCTGTCAACACCGCCGAGAATTGGGCTCACAATAAAGAACGCGCCTGATCGGAGGAAGTTTCCAGTGAGCGTTGAAAGCGCTTTCATGCTCATATCCTCTCCGCGGCGAGCCTCATAGAGACGGACCTCCGCTTTGAGCGAGCTAATCAGGTTCTGTGCAGCAGAAACCGAGCCAGCGATCGTCAGCGCACCGGTCGGATGGATCTCCTCGACCTTCTGGACGTCTTTACTGGAGACCATGTAACCCATGCTCGCGCGCATGTCGGTTGCGAGTACAACGCCGTCTTTGGCTTTGATGCCAACGGTCGTGGTTCCTGTTTTGAGCGTTTCGTCGTCTGACGCGCTCTGTTGGCCGTTGGACGGGAACTCGCCGAGTTCCGGACCAAAGACACGTGAGGCGTCACCATCAAGCTGACCTAACTCGCCAGCAAAACCGCCATTGGGAGTTCGCATTAGTTCATGTAACGCTCCGTCGCTGATAAATGCAACCCTTCAGGGAAACACCTCCGGAAGCGATGCTGTAGCTCAGAGATAAAAATACACGGTGAAAAGAGGCGTTATTTTTGCGTGGCGTTTTCGTATGCGGTTTCAGTTGCTTCGATCGCGTTTCGGATCGGAACTGTGACACCAAATTTCTGGAGTGTGATCGCAACTGGGAGCATGACGATCCCAAATGCAACGGTCAGTTGGTACAGCGTAAACAGCGTGAGCCGGGTGGCCGATTCGATCATTCGATACTTCTGCTGGCGTCACCTGTGTATAAATACTTGTTGGCCATGATCATTCATCTAGGTAGACGCAGTCTTGCGATTCAATTTGACTTGTGTCAGACACAACAACAGTTGTTATTCAGTCACTGAATAGCATATTACAGCCGTCAGCAACTGAAGAGATAGCCATAAGTTATACAGATAGCGTAGGATTCGTACGCCAATTTGTGGTGACTGCTGGCACACACCGAGGAGAGAACCAAACCACAAGCTACGAAACCCTGCATCTCATTGACCACATATGAGCAACTATCTCGTCGCCATGGAAGCGGCATGGCTTGTGCGCGACGTTGAAGATATTGATGATGCAATTGGCGTCGCTGTGAGTTCAGCTGGCAAGCGACTCAATCAAAAGAACAAAGAGTATGTTGAGGTCGAAGTCGGTGTCACTGGCTGTCCTGCCTGTGGCGAACCGTTTGACTCCGCATATATCGCAGCAAACACTGCGCTCGTCGGCCTTCTCTTGGAGATAAACATTTTCAATGCAGATGGTGAAGAGCATGCGTCACGAATCGCAAAGAGCGAAGTCGGTGGTGCACTCCGAGACGTTCCGCTCGAAGTCATCGAAGTCATCGAGACCGAACCCGACGACGAGTAAGCACCGGCTGGGACTGTCGCCGACGAAACGTTTTCATATAACCCAAAGTAATTAGTGGAATATGGAACTTCCGACGCCACAGGATTTACGCGAGCGTCGCACCGCTCTTGGATTAACACAAAGCAGTCTCGCAGATGCTGCTGGCGTCTCACAACCGCTTATTGCGCGGATTGAGGGCGGTGATGTTGACCCTCGTCTGTCTACCCTTCGGCGGATCGTTACTGCGCTTGATGAAGCAGAGGGCGATGTTGTCCGGTCGGAGGATCTGATGAATGAGACGGTTATCTCAGTTGCACCGGATGACTCGGTCCGTGAAGCGATCGACCTGATGGAACACGAGGCATACTCACAACTTCCTGTTCTGCAGAACGGTATTCCGGTTGGGTCGATCAGTCAGGGTGATGTAATCCGAGCAGGAAACGATGTGAGCAATCTCCCAGTGAGCGATGTGATGAGCGAATCATTCCCAACTGTTGCGCGGGATGCAACTGTTGATGAAGTCCGGAATCTGCTTGATCACTACAAAGCGATTATGGTCACTCAAGGCGGTGAAACAGTCGGCATCATCACTGAAGCCGATCTTGCGGCACAGCTCTCGTAGCGCTCATCATCATAAGAGAAACCCATTTTTAAACGGGTCTGTGGGGTCGAGAACAAATGTGTGTACACCAGTAATGTACGCACTGCCTTCGATCGTCGGAATAACCGCATCGTATCCACCATATGTTGTTTCCGTGTAGCTTCCGGTAAACGTGGAGCCGACAATGCTTTCGACGGTAAACGGCTCAGTGGGTGCGATCGTCCCATCCTCATGTCCAAGCGCCAGCCGGCCGCTCACACCGGTTCCGGTCGGACAGCGATCGATCTCTCCATCAGCAAATACACAGATGTTTCGGCTATCAGCAGCTCCGTTTGCGGGGCCGGTGAAGATCACACCATACAGAAATGAGAGGTCACCCTCATACGGATGGGTAATCTCACAATCAGCGGCGACTGCGGCTTTGATTTTTCGTCCCACATCAATTAATGATGCAGCGTCCGCGCCCGTTAATCCAACACCGGCATCCGTAGCCTGACAGTATGCGTAAAATGCGCCGCCGAATGCAATATCATACTGGAGTTCACCAATTCCGGGAACGGTCACGGTTCGATCGCGAGCGTAGACAAACGATGGCACATTAGTGAACGCGACACGAGAGACGCGATCACCATCGTCGATCGGCTGTGCGGTCACAATCCCTGCCGGGGTTTCGATCCGAAGTTCCTCGGCTTTGTTCTCAACAAGATTGCTCTCTGCGAGAATCGCACCAAGCGCGATAATGCCATGCCCACACATTGTGCTGTAGCCTTCATTGTGCGTAAACAGGACACCAATATCGGCGTCATCCACGGTAGGTTCGACGAGAATTGCGCCGTACATATCGGCGTGCCCACGAGGTTCGTACATCAACGCTTGTCGATACCTGCATCCAGTTCGCGCTGCATATACTGGCGCTTCTCAAGAATTGTCTCTCCCTCGATCGGCGGCAGTCCATCAGTCACGATCCGGAGCGGTTCGCCACCCGTATGCGCATCAATTGTCTGAATCTGAGTCCAGCCCGCAGGAGGAGAGATGTCGATCGGTGTCATACCATATGAAGCGGTACACCGACAGAAATAGCTATCCGAAACGTGAATATTAGAGCGTCAACCCTCGAATTGACACATCTGATCCCTCTTCGACCGTTCCAATAACCTGCCCACCAGTCTCAGCTGCGAGCGACGAAGCGGCCTCCGAATCGGGGACTGCCGCGACAAATCCAGTACCCATATTGAACGTTTTATGCATCTCTTTCTCGGATACGGAGCCACGCTCTTGAATGAAGTCGAAAACCGGCTGTGAATCGTGAGGATTCTCGATCAGATAGCTGTTCTCTCCTAACCGATCGAGATTCGTCCATCCACCACCGGTGATGTGGGCGGCACCGCGAACGCCGTGCTCGCGCATCGGATCAAGTAGTTTCGTGTAGATCGCCGTTGGCTCTAACAATGCCTCACCGATCGTTTCGTAGCCAACAAACGGACATGGGTCCGTGTATTTTCCACCATCTTTTGTCGTCGCTTTTCGTGCGAGCGTAAGACCATTTGAGTGGATCCCCGAGGATGCCCATCCAACGAGCGTATCACCAGGCCTTGCTTCGCCGTCAAACAACGCATCTTTTGCTGCAAGCCCGGCACAGGCTCCTGCGAGATCGAGTCCCCGAACAACCTCCGGCATCACTGCAGTCTCACCACCAACAAGCTCAATACTCGACTGTTTCGCGCCGGCTGCAAGCCCCTCTCCAACCTGTTCCGCGAACGTCTCATCGGGTTCGTCGATCGCCAAATAATCCACAAACGCCACCGGCCGAACACCTGCGGCAACGAGATCATTGACATTCATCGCGATGCAGTCAATGCCAACCGTACTGTAATCAGAAAGCGCCTCCGCAACAAGGAGTTTTGTTCCAACACCATCCGTTGCAAGTGCTAAGTAGCGATCGCCAATATCCAACAAGCCTGCATAGTCGCCGGCGCTTTCACCGACTGCGCCAATCAGCGCCGCTGTTGCGCTCTCACTCGCTGCAATATCGACACCCGCATCCGCATAGGTTAGCCCTTCGGTTTCCTCAGCATCGTCGCTCATATCCAAGGTGGCGTCACGAACCCACAAAATCCCACCGATCACTTCCCTCTATCTATGCACGATCGTGCCTTAGAATACAATACGAAAATAGAATGACCGGCGTATATTGCACTACTGTGCAACACGCCCACCGTTAGAATCCGATGCCAAACAGCAGTCCAATCGTTAACAGGAGGCTTGGGAGGAAGACGCCGGCCCAGACACCTTTGTTCCAGCTCATCACTGTCTTGCCATCGAGCGGTCCATATGGGATCATATTGAACGCAGCAAGGAACATGTTCACGAGCACACCATACCAACCGAGGAGGAACAGGAGATTACTCTGTAGCAGTACGCCCCCAAACAACGCGGGGACAAAAATAATCGCAAGCCCGATGTTCGTCACCGGGCCAGCAAGGGCAATCAGGCCGTGCTCTTTGTCAGTCAGGTAGCCGCGGTGGTGGACGGCACCCGGTGCCGCAAATATGAACCCGATCATTGCGCTCATCACTGCAATAAAGAGCATACTATAATCGGCTCTGAACTCCGCAAACTGGCCAAACCGCACCGCAACAACCTTGTGTGCGACTTCATGCAAGAGGAACCCGACACCGGCTGTAAACAGACTTACCACAAAGATTGTTGGATTGATGAGCTGTGAGAGCGATCGAGCCCCTCCGGAGAAGAAGATGGCAAACGCCACACCGAGAACACCCCATGCGATGAGTAGATCTTTGATTTCTTGGTTACTGAACTGGTAGCCAGCGATCGTTCGGCCACCACTGCTCATCGGAGTACCCCCCAAATGAGCTCAGCACTATTTCGAGCGCCTTCAAGCATTAAGCGGGAGACCCCATCAACACCCCCAATTTCTGCCGCGAACAGCGGTAACACGTACGCGACAAACAGAATACTTGCGATGATACTACCAACGTTCGTCAGTGCAACAACCATGATGAGTTTGAATAGGGGCACGTCAAACATATCTGAAACGATATCGCTGACTGCCCGCGTCTCATCAGAGAGCAATGCATTCAGTTTTGAAATATCTCCAACATTGACGCGGAGATGTCGAAGCTCCATGTAACCGGTGAACCAACCGGGAGCGAGCAGTGGATTGATTGATGTCATCCATGCAACCGCTCCACCAACGCCTGCGGAACTCCACCGCGCACCTGCGAGCTTTGCAAGCCCTGCTGCGAATACGGCATTAATTACGAACCATGCACCGAAGAGTCGAAGCAGGAAGCCATCTCGAACGCCCGCCATCGCAAGCAGGACAAAGAACGAAATGAATGCGATCGAGACACCGTAGCCGATGATTTTCCCCCACGGAATCCCGCGGCCTTTCTCTGTCCCAACCAGCGAGTCCATCGGTGGCAGTGTCGATGGGTTCGCAAGATATCGCTCAATGCCGGCTCTGTGGCCTGCACCAACGACAGCGACAACGTGGTAACCTGCGTTTCGAAGCGCAACCAGCTGGTGGCCGATGTACGCATCTCGCTCGTCAATCAGCGCTTCTGCCCCACCCGGGCTGAACTGACGGAACTCCTCCATCATCACTGTCACAACGTCTGCATCAGTTAATTGCTCGATATCCATCTCGTCGATTCCTTGATGCTCAGGCTCTGTTGAGCCAAAGAGCCCAATCAGTGCAGCCGCGGCAAGGCCAAAGGCAAGTCCGCCGCCAAGCCCAAGCGACATGCTTCCGATGATCGTAATTGCAAACTCTCCGAGGAAGCGATCGACAATTCCATCGGCGAGGCCAAAGACGAGTCCACCAACGATACCAGCACCCAACCCGCCGGCGATCGCCGCATAAAAGCGATCGTCTCCATCAAGCACAGTTCCACCAACGGTATCAATGACAAGTGCGGCCGCAATCGCCAGGAGTGCTGCACCAGTAATCGTTGCAAGGAACGGCGTTGTGATGCCAACGGCCCCACCAAAGATGGCAATCCCGGGACCTGCAAGCAGCCCGACGATCAGCCCGACCATAATCCCAACGACACGGCTGTCGGTAATTCCAAATGCAAGCCCACCAACCATCCTGAGCTTTTCTCGGATCGTCATCCGCGCCCAGAATCGCTGGATAGTCTGTTGGATATCACGATCGACAAGCGCAACATCGATTCCATGCTCCTCTGCAGTCTCGATCGCAGCCATCATATCTGCACCTGGCTTCACGTCAAACTGATCGCCAAGCCGTGT
>SL_7KL_010_BRINEDRAFT_10000163_pt1 | contig 29603 bp, 34 predicted proteins | sample SodLak_010_BRINE_FD_10663 | JGI IMG/M metagenome (IMG submission 10663)
CGATCGGTTGCGTGTGTGCATCTGACCCATCAGTCTCGATCGAGTCCAAGAGGTCTCGGCAGGCTCGAAGCTCCTCTGCAAGCTCCGTTTCTAGATATTTTTCCGGGGCAGTGTAGTAGGTGTGGATCCGATCTCGATCGGCTTGTCGTTCAACCATCACCGAATGAGCAGCCGTGGCAAACGCAAATGAGACCGGACGAGGCATTGAACAGACGTTCACCCATACCTCTGCGCCATCGTCTAACTGTTCATTGATGAGATCAAATGCCCACTCAAATGCCGCATCATAATCGTACACATCCGTGAGACGGATCCGATCGGTTTTTGCGCCTAAGAGGTTCTGGAAGTCTTTTTCGAGCTTTCTGGCGATGTTCCGTGAGTACTCAACATTTGCCTCGCTTCCGACTGCACCTTCAAGCAAAATGACAAAATCCACATCGAACTGGTCACGAATCAGTGGCGCAATGAGTCGATCGTAATCAAACCCAACCGGAACGATGTGTGTCTGCATGTAGTGAACTCAATCCGGCAGCGGAATAAATTGACGCGGTTCCGTGTGACGTAGAATTGAGGATGATGTCAATGTTGGCGTCGGCCAAACCGAATCGTTTCGATGCTCACAGCAACCATCCCAATGACACCGACAACAAGTCCGAGCAGTCCAAGCCACCCTGCAAACGGCGTCTGCTCACCGGTTAGATCCCCATGTGAGTGATCGTGGGTATGTTCAGGGTGATCGATAATCACATAGAGCTCAAACCACTCCGCAACGAACGTGTCTTCAGGCTGTCCAGAGACTCGAAGATCCCAATCACCATGCGCAGGAAGCGCCTGGACTGTTGCGTACGTTCCATCCTGTGTCTCCTCAAGATCGATCTCTATTGCGGTATCCGACTCCTCATGGGTTGCGAGCAGCCGAACGGTCCGATCGGATGAGATCTGCTCCCCGCTCTGGTCTCTGAACGTGGCTTCGTAGATGACTGGCTCGTATTCGTGGACAAACAGCCGATCGTTCGCGTCATCGGCTGGGAGTGCGGATAGTTCGACAACACCGCCATCATGTTCGGTTTCGATCGATGCCTGGGGGATGCCTTCATCGCCCGCTGCAACGGCCGCGGTTGGAATCGATGTGAGCATTCCCGAAAGCAAAATTACTCCAATAAGCACGACCAGTTCGATCCGCACACCCCAAATAACACGTCGGAGAGTTGTTGATTCACCCCCATCTTCCCGGACGGGCACTGTTGGAGTTGGTTGTGTTCGGCCAAACACACCTTGGGCAGTTGGGTCGAGCGATCGAAGCAGCACGAACCGAACAACGCCGCCAATTCCAAGTGCAAACAGTACGAGCCCTGTTTTTGTCGTGAGGACTGTGCCGTAGAGCGTTCCAAGAAGGGCCTCAGCCGTTGGCGCATGCCATGCTGTTAAAAAGAGCCCAGTTGTGCCTGCAAGCGTGACACCGGTAAGTGCGACGATCGTCTCGACTGCAAGCGTGTCTCGATCGATTACATAAAATGCGCCTTCGGCGTCGCTGTGTACCCACACTTCGTTCGGTTTGGGGTGATACATATGGACGGGGCTTGGCCCAATGTCGATCGTCGCGTCAATCACTCGCGTTTCGGTGTTAATTACAACGGCTTGTGAAAGCGACTGCTCGATCGCAAAAACCTGACTGTGATCGTGAGTGATGACAACATCACCCCACTCATTCTCATCGATAGAATCCGTTATATCGTCAACTACTTCTCCAGTTTCGGGATCGATCATCGCAATGCGGTTCGATGCAAATGCATACACAAGCCCCTCACTCCCAATCGCCTCCGGTGACTCAGTTTGTGCCCCAGATTGGTCGTCATCACCTTGTGACGCAGTTGCTGTTTGTCCTGAGTCCTCTGTGTCATCAGATCCAAGACAGCCAGCAACCGATCCAAGCACTCCAGCGCCGACAGCCATCATCATATGCCGACGGGTTGTATACTGGTTCATACGTACACTTGGCCTCCTCGCTCAATGCGATTCTGGTACGCCCATCGAAACGGAGAGATTTATAGCTAATTTGACAGAATATGGGAGCCATTATGTAGCCACATATAAATTTGATACATGGATAAATGAACCATCGGCAATTTGGTACCGCATTTCTGCTTGTTTTTGGAGCAGGGTTAGCGGTGGTACAGCTGAGACAGGCGGTTGGGTGGAGCGGTGATCCGCTTGTACTTGCGTTTCGAACACTGCCATTTTTGTGGTGTGCGATCGCCATTAGCTACGCCGGCTATTGGCTGCGTACCACACCTGTGTACGACGACTATATGCTCAGAATCGCTGGGTGGGCTGTCGGAAGTGGTATTGGATTCGTTGCCGTTGTTTCATTATTATATGTGGGTACGCCGATCGAACAGTCCGCACTTCTGTATGCGCTCGCTGATGCGCTTTCAGCGGGCATCCTCGCTGGGTTATTGATTGGACTGTATGATGCGGCTCATAAACGGACGCGCTCCAATATCGAATCATTTGCACAGAAGCTTGAGGGGCTAAATCAGTACGGCAGAACGCTCAATGAGTCAACAACTGTTGACGAGATTAGCGCGCTCTCGATCGAAGTGGGCGACATCCTCCTTGATGCGGAGAGCACCGCATTTCTCGTCAGCACATCCGCTGGAGAGACGGTCGTTGACACAACATTCTCCGCAGAGATGACTGACCGGCTTCCGAAAATTATGGCTACCGAAACAGCCACCGCAGACGTGCAGTTGCTCTCAAACATAGAGGGCGTTCCTACAGATCTGTCGTTATATACTGTCCCACTACAGACGCAGGAACGGCTCGGGACGATCGTGCTTCAAGCAACCCCACAACCCACAGACTCACTTGAAACGACAGTTAATAAAGAGCAAACCTACCTATTTCAGCTGCTTGGCGCACACGCAACAACAGCACTCACACATCTCAAATCGCGTGAAGAGCCTCTCTTATCGGAGTAGCTACGGTTCGATCGCGGCTTTGAGCTCGGCTGCGGTGACGACCGTTGCAAATTCACCGTTGAGATGCGCAAGCGCGGTCCGATGCATTGTCTCCGCATCATAGTATGTGCCGTCAGGCCCTTCACGATCGAAGGTTGCAGTTGCATCCGAAAGCAGATACACAGCGTAGCCAAGATTCTCTGCCATCCGAGTTGTCGTTGAAATACAGTGATCAGTTGTTAACCCACAGATAACAAGTGTATCATATCCCTGCTCGGTGAGCCATGACTCGAACTCCGTCCCGATGAATCCGCTGTTGACACGCTTTTCGAACGTCGGCTCACCGTCGGTCGGGGATGTTTCCGGCTTGAATGCGAACCCAGGTGCATCTCCACGGAGTGGTGACCCCGGCTCTGTTGAGTTGTGTCGAATGTGTGCTATTGGGCGGCTCTGTGTTCGCCATGTAGCGAGCACTGATTCAGCGACAGCTTCGGCGTCTGGGTTATTCCGATCGCCCCAGCTAGGATCCTCGAATCCGACCTGCATATCAATGAGCACTAACACCGCATCGTCTGGGAGTGAACCTACCATTATTCAATCCGCCTCTGCACCGGTGAGTCGTGTCCGTGGCTCAGGCGTGAGTAGCTCTGTTGGCACTTTTGGATGTGTCCGGGTTGGTTGCATCGGGCAGGTATCCGGTGCTTGTTCCTCATCAGCCGAAAGCAGGTATTGGGGCCACTCTCTGTCCCCGTCGACACCCCAATCACCGATCTTTGCGTGTGGGCAGACCCCATCATACGATTCAAGCCGATTTTGAATCCGCTCTCGTGCCTGTTGGCCCGCCTCGGTGTCTGCAGTAATGCCGTCAAAGACCGATCGCGGCTGGAACGTGATCTCAAGACCGATCGGACAGTACCGACTCATTCGCTGTTCATAAAATGGCGCTCGTGAAGTTGGAAACAGCGGTTCACCGCCGAAACAGAATTCCCAATACGGGTCGTCAGGCTCCGTTGGAATCTCTTCGGGCCATGGTTCCGGATCATGGACGTGGAGGAACTGCAGCACGTTCCATAACCGTTCGTGATAGTCTTTTTCAGCAAGTTCCTGTGCAGGTGGTTTGAAAAATGTCACAAGGGGGGCCCGATCGGCGTGGTCCGGATACACTTCCAGATACTCAAGCAGTGTATCACGGAATGTGAGCAGTGCATCCTTCTCCGTCATCGAGCCAACAGCGGTGTAGAGAAGATCCTTCTTTTGCATCACCTCGATGCCGAAATAGCATGGGAACGGCGTGTCGTTTCGCCGGCCGAGCATCGAATCTCGGAATGTTTCAAAATGCGTCTCAACCCAGTCAGGAGCCGATCCGTTCGCAACACGCGATTCGATCGTTTCCTGATCCATTAGGACCTGAACGCCCGATTCGTTCATATTCCGATTAGGGAGTGGACGCTATTGTACCCTTCGGGCTATTCTCACCGGATGAAAGCCAGTGAGCGCTTAATCGGCACTCACAACAAACCGATCGTGCTCCTCAGTGGGTGCGGGAGCAGTTGCATACGAGACTGTAACAACCAGCACGGCACCAACAACCATTGCCGGGAGGGCTACATCCCACCCAGCGTAGGCTCGAGCAAACAACGGGAGCGTCATCCCTGCAACGTCAACCGTTACCGTCGGAACGAAAACATGTGAGAGATACAATAATTGGCCCCCAACAAGACCAGCGAACATCCCATCACGAGTCACACCACCCCAATAGAGCGCAATCATTACAGGAAGCGTGAGTTGGGCGAAGCCACCAAACGCCGTGTTGCCAACCTCAATGAGCGTTCCTGGCCGAGTTAGGCTTGCAAAGAAGGCAAGCGTCGCAAACACTGCAACGCCAATCCGGGCAAGCGTTGCCTCTCGACTCTCAGACACATCCGGCGTAACAAATGGTTTGTACAGATCGCGCATGAAGTATGACGATCCTGACAGAAGCATCGAGTCCGATGAAGACATCATCGCCGCCATTGCACCCGCAATTACAAGCGCTGCAAACCAGACTGGCGTGTACTCGTTTAACAACACTGGCAAGACATTTGCGCCCTCAGGGACTGTGATGTCAAGCCCTGCGGCCCATGTTCCGAGTAAGAATGTTGGGACAAACAGCAACAGCACAAGCACTGGCCAGAGTGTGAACGACCGCTTCAACACCCGATCGGATTTCGCGACAAAGAACCGCTGGTTAATCTGTGGAAACATCGTCACACCAAATGCGATCACAACGGCAGTCGAAATGATGTACGCTGGTGTATAAAAGTCGCTACCGAGTGCCAGGAACTCAGGGTTTGAGCTACTCAGTCCACTATTTATAACGCCGATACCACCGACGGCAACCAGTACCCAGACAACAGCGATCCATGTGACGGATAACATAAATAGACCCTGAATGGTATCAGTCCATGCAACACCACGCATTCCTGCGATGACGACATACAGGATCATGAAGAGTGTAATGAGTGCAGCACCGGCCCAGTATGGAATGACCCCGTTTGAGAGCCCGGTAAGCGCCTCACCAGCACCCATCTGTTGTAACATGACGTACGGAAACAGCCAAAAGAGGCTGATAAGCGCAACAAGACCACGGAGCGTCTCCGAGCCGAAGCGATCGCCAAGCATCTCACCAAGCGTCACGTAGCCGTGTTTCTGTCCGATCAACCACTGTTTGTAGCCAATCAGATACCACAGGATCGCAAACAGAACACCGTCCATCACACCCATAACGAGAATCCACTCAGGACCCTGCGCATACGCAATATTCGGACCCCCAAAGAACGTGAACGCCGAAAGAAGGGTCGCAAACGTTGTGAATAAAAGGACAATCGTCCCGATTGATCGATCTGCAAGGTAGTAATCTTCGGCTGCATTTGTTGTCACTCGATATGCAATGACACCGATTATGAGTGCAACCAGAAGGTACGCGAGTACAACGCCAAGTTGAATCGCTAACTCAGCCATTGGTTACACCCATTCCGCGGTCCCACGCGCGTTTCGTGAACTGCCAAAAAAGCGCTGTTGCAACAACCATCCAACCGATGTGCCACCACAACCATGCTGGGAGCCCAGCAACAACCGTTCCATCACCCCAGAGGAACCACGGTACTGAAAACACTGTGAGCAGTGCAAACGCCACGACCCACAGGACGTCGACAATTCGATCGGCCATATTACTAATGAATACTATACAGTAGTACCTAAACGTTGTGATTGGCCAACAGAGAGTAAGTTTGAAGAATAATTTTCTTCATAACTCATGTTTGAATTCAGAATAGTTTTGTATACAGTATTGGTTCGGCTTGGTATGCAGATCGCCGTTCAGCTTTACTCGCTTCGAAACGCTGGTTGGTCTTTCTCTGAGACGATTGAGCGGGTATCCGCGGCCGGGTTTTCGGGAGTCGAATTTGCAGGTCTGCCCGATGAACCGCCCGAACAAGTGGAAAACATATGTTCAAAAAACGAGGTGGCAGCTGTGAGTGCACACGTGCCGCTCTCTACGATCGAACGTGAGCCCACGGTGATTCAAGAGTATCAACAGCTTGGAGTAACGGAGTTTGTGATCCCATATCTTGAGCCGAAAGCGTTCGACCCAGACACGTTCACGGTAACAATGGATCGGCTGGCGGCTGCCAATCAGCAGATCGAGGATGCTGGTGGAACGCTTAGCTACCACAATCATGAACATGAATTTGAAACGATCGGTACATACACAATCCTTGAGAGGCTTCTGTCCGAGACCGCGCTCTCACTCCAACTAGACGTTGGCTGGGCAACTGCCGCAGGATGTGACCCGATCGAACTCTGCAATCAGTATCGAAATCGGCTCACATCGATCCACCTCAAAGATGTCCGTCTCGATGAGACCGCATCACGTGGGGGCACTCCAGTAGGATTAGGTGAGGGTGATGTGGCACTTACGGATATTCTTCAAGCGGTCGCTGTTGAGCAGGTGATATTCGAGCATGATGATCCGAAAGACCCAGCTGAAGCACTAGTAGATGCAGGTGACTGGTTCCGGCCCATGTAATGTCCAAAATCACAAACTACAAGTGCGACAGCTATTTGCCATCAGGACGAGTATATAAATTGTTCCAACGAATCGTGCTACTCAGATAGTTCGATTTTGGATACACCTCGCTACCATCACATTACCATTAGGAATTTCATATGGACGATACATCAAAATATCTTATACATGCACGCATCGTTGCAAGCGGCGTCGTAGAGCGCAGCGACGTTGTGGGCGCAGTCTTCGGCCAAACCGAAGGCCTTCTCGGGGATGAGCTCGACCTCCGAGATTTACAACAATCATCAAAAGTCGGGCGAATAGACGTACAGATCGACTCGGAAAATGGACAGTCATTCGGAGAGCTAACGATCGCGACCAGTCTCGATAAGGTCGAAACCGCGATTCTCGGTGCTGCATTAGAGACCATTACTCGTGTTGGCCCCTGCCGGGCACAGGTCGAAGTGACTGACATCGAGGATGTCAGAGCCGCAAAACGTAGAGAAGTTGTTGGCCGGGCAAAAGAGCTGCTCGCCGAAGGGTTTGACGAGAGCGTCATGTCCAGCGAAGAGCTGCTCGCGGAGGTCAGAGAGTCTGCACGGGTTGCAGATATTGCAGAGTACGGCGGCATGCCTGCAGGTCCGCGCGTCGTAGATTCTGATGCAATCACCGTCGTCGAAGGTCGAGCAGATGTCCTTCAATTGCTGAAATACGGAATCAAAAATGCAGTTGCTGTTGAGGGGACAAACATCCCAGAATCGATCGCGGCGCTCACAAATGANCGAACNGTGACAACATTCTTGGATGGCGATCGAGGAGGTGAGCTCATCCTCAAGGAATTAGCGCAGGTTGGCGACGTCGATTACGTGGCGTTTGCACCATCCGGAAGTTCCGTTGAAGACCTCGNTCGGGCGGCTGTGCTTTCGGCACTGCGAGAGAAAATGCCGTTCGAACTGCTCGTTGATGAGCCAAACATCCGAGAAACGGTGACAAGTCAGACGGGTGCAACCGACGCAGAGACACAACGTTCAGCAATGAGTTCAGTCACCAGCACAAAAACCGCATCAGAGACAAACACGCAAACACAGGCTTCCGATACCGAAGTTGCAGTGAATGTCGTACCGAGTACCGGAACGGAGGCAGCTAGATCCGAACTGACAGATAACTCTGGAGGTAAGGACACAGAGACCGCCTCAGAGAGCTCGATCGGAGATACGGATGCGCGAGACACAGAAACAATAGGAGTCCCGAAACCGCCACAATCGATCCGAGAATACGTTACAGAAGTAATTGCAGGTGCAACAGATACTGCAGTGTTTCTTGACGGATCATGCCAACAGCTCGATACCTGTGATACTGGAAAGGTGTTCGCAACTCTTGAGTCGACAGAAACAGTACCGGAAACGATCGTTCTCGATGGAACGCTCGATCAACGGCTCCTCGATCTTGCAACCGATCGTGGGGTTGAACAGATTGTTGCAACAGCCCATGGGGAGTTCGTCAAAAAACCAGTTGGGACGCGAACGTTAACCGGCTCACAGCTCCTTGACACTGTTACACACTAACTAGTAGCTGTTGTCACCTCATTGTGTGCCGTAAGTGATGATTAGAATAATCCAACAGCGACTGCAATCAGAACGGCACCACCTGCCCCACCGAGAGTCGCAAGGAAATTCACAGACTGATTGCCGAGCCGATCGCCTTCAACTGTGGCTCCTAAGACGCTGTCAACTGTGATTCCAACAATCCCACCCGCCGTGATTACACCTGCTAACACCAGTGTCTCAGCACCGGGAAGCACGGTCGCAGAAAGAATACCGATAACTGCAGCACCAACAAGGCCAGCGAGTTCACCCTGCCATGTAACCGCACCATCAGTTCCTGGCTCAACAGGTTCAAGCGTCGTAATGAGTCGAGGTGTGTCAAACAGCCCGCCGATCTCACTGGAGAGCGTGTCACCAAGTGCTGTTGCAAGCGAACCGGAGAACGCAACTACAAAAAGAACCTCGGGGGCGGAAAGCTGATCTGCCGCAGCAAACCCGAGCACTGCAACGAGTGCAACGGCAGAGTTTCCGAGAACGTTTCCAGTTCCACGCGCACCATCGTTCTCTTCAGCCACGCCGCGAGCAGATTTATCATCATATTTAAACTTTGAAGCAAGTGCTCCAGTGCCATAGAATGCAATGAGAACGGCGAACCAGCCAAAACCACCATAGACGATCGTAATAAGTCCAAGCAAGACGCCGGTAAGCGCACCTGCGATCGAGGCAGTGCCGAGAGCGTAGGAGACGTAGCCAAGGAGGCCAGTGAGAACTACAGCAATGAGCAGGTAGGTTGGGTCAAGTGAGCCGGCGAGCGATTCGAGCCCCCAAAGTGCAATTCCAACAGTGAATAGCACAACCGGGTCATCACGCTCATACAGTAGCTCACGAAGGATCGCTGCAAGCAACACCGCGGCGATCGCAAGAAATGAAATAAGCGCCACATCAATCTCGCCGCGGAGTTGAACAGTGACGGCAGCCTGCCCAGCGACTGCAGCTGCTGCACCGACAATGAGAAATCCAACGACTGCTCGTAGTTCAGTTACATCAGCGATATCAAGGAGTTGCTTACCAAGGTTTCCAAATGCAACACCAAATATTGTGGCTGTAAACACTGTTTCCGGCATCGAAAGCTGTGGAGCGGTCGAAAGTAGGGCAAGCCCTGCTGCGGCGAGTGCGAAGCCAGCAAGCCCGTTGAGACGTTGGTCTTGTCGATCTCCCGGTCGTGCAAACAGTTCGAACACGGGCCCGCTAGAGATGAGAAACGCGGCCGCAACTGCAATGAGCGCAAATGGTACGGCAGTTACGAGGCCCAGTGTTGGCGAAACCACGGCAATGCTCGCGACTGCTGCAAACGCTGCTGCTCGTCGAGGCCGTCCAGTCACATCTGCGGATATCGTGGACTGACACTTAACCTTCCCGACATCCGAGTTCGCATCATCCAAAATAATGGATGTGTTTGTCACCCATGATGGCACTGCGGCGAAGCCATTATTCGATCGGATATCGTTAGATAGCGTGTGCGTTTATACAATGCCTATCTAGCATCTCGAATACGCCGACATGCTACTGCAGCGCCGACTCATGTTGCAGTGATCCTCACAGAACGAGACCTGCTTGAAAGCGGGGCGTATGAGACGCTAAGCTCATTTTTCACGTGGGCATTTGAGTATGGTACCGATCGAGTTACGGTTTCTATCAGTGTGCTCGATAAAGCGGTTGTCCCCACACTCCAGCGTGAGTTGGAAACAATCTCTGCACCTGAGATGATCGCTGTTCGCGGGCCGAAGGATACCGAGCCGGTTGGAACCCCAATACAGATCAACATTGGACTCGGGGGCAAACACGAGTTTGCTGCAGCGGTCGCTCAACTTGCAACTGCGGTTGAAGCAGGAGAACTCTCACCAGATGAAATTGACGCGGATTCGATCGCCGATCGACTAGTGTTTCCCGATGAACCCGATCTGCTGATTAAAACCGGCGAAGAGCGGCTGTCTGACTTTATGATCTGGCAGTCGGTCTATTCGGAACTCTATTTTACGGATATTAATTGGCGAGATTTTCGAAAACGAGACTACCTTCGTGCAGTCTTGGATTATAAAGACAGACAACGGCGGTTCGGCCGATAACAACGGATTAATCTGCAGGCTCTGACTGGTGGACTTCGTTGTTAAGCTCTTCAGCAAGGACATCTCGATCTGCGTTTGGAAGATGTTCCTTGAGCCGTCTGGCGACCGATCGGGCCTCGTCAATTTCCACTTCTGCGACCGCTCGAACAAGTGCAATTGCCCGCTTCGATCGCGTACGCTGCCATGAGTGTTCTCGTGATTCGTAGGTTCGGATTCCGCGAAGAAAGTCAATTTTTGAAAACTCAGGCCAGTACGGAGCACAAAAGTAGACTGCAGCCTCGTTACCGTTTGCATGCCATGGTAGAAAGTTCGAGGTGCGTTCATCGCCACCGGTACGGATGATCAGATCGACATCTCTGACTGGTTGCCGGTAGAGTCGTGATTCGATCTCAGAAACGTCGACATTCTCTGCGCGGAGTGTTCCGGTCGCAACATCCGTTGCAACATCTCTTGCCGCTCGTAAGAGCTCATTTCGGCCGCCATAGGCAAGTGCGATATTAAGTGTGAATCCAGAATAGCTCGCAGTTCGACGTTCAGCGTACTGGATTGCGTTCTGCACGCGTGTTGGGAGCTGTTCGATATCGCCGATCGCACGGATGCAGACGTTATCATCGTGGACCCGATCGGCATCAGCAAAATCATAGAGTTTTGATTCGATAAGATCGAACAGCGGCTCAAGCTCTTCTGGTGGCCGGTTGAAATTTTCTGTCGAGAATGCATATAAGGTAAGCTCCTCGACGCCAAGCTCCGCACACCAGTCCAACACATCTTCTGTTGTGTCCGCACCAGCATGATGGCCTTTGTGTGGGTCTTTCCCGCTTGATCGTGCGTATCGGCGGTTCCCATCCTGAATAATCGCAACGTGTGACGGAGCGGTCCCGATTTCTCTATCGAGAAGCCGCTCATACACGCGATATAGTTGCCGCCGAAGATACGAGCGCATTCAGTACTACTATTTCAGTGATCCTATGAGTGTCTTATGCTTCGTCTGTCTTTTCATTGCCATGTTTGGGTGAAATCTCATCTGGATGCTGTAGTTCTGAGACCAATTTGTCTCCAGAGTAGGTCTGAACGCGATTGATCAAAACGCCCAACAGAAACCCAACAGTCCCAATTGCAAACGTAAACAGAAGTGAAAACAACAGCGAAAGCTGAAGTCTCACAACAATATCTCCCTGCGCGATCGGGCCGTACGGTGCGTTCACCATGTAGCCAAACACAGGAAACAGCACAAGTGAGAACGCAACAAATGCACCATCATTTGCGTAGCCAGCGAGCGCAGCAAGAACGCCCAAAAGAAGCGACGGCCCAATCAAAAATAGCAACTCAGGCCCATCAACGACGCCTGTTACGCCATACCCTGTAAGAACCAAAAGAACCGCACCAGTTGGGAGCCACGGATTCACATCACCCGCGTCAGAGAGAATGTAGATTGCCGCGACAACTGAAAGGATAAATGCCCCTGCAGCAGCGTACTGCATCGTTGTCGTTCCAACAGGATCACCGAGTCGTTCCCACAGTGCTGGAAGGGCTAAGGTCCCGAACGCGGTGAGCGTTAGCAGCCCGGAAATGGCCAGGATCTGACCTGCAAGTCGAAGGTTACGGCCAATAAGGAACCGAACCACGGACTGCGCCATGCCAATTGATTTTCAGCCGTATTGAATAAATCTATGGCTCCAATTTTGGGCCGTGATAATTACGCTCATCCGTCGCGGTCGATGGATCGCCAGTCGTTTATCAGACGCCTACAGAGAACTATACAATGAGCAAGACACTCGATGATGATCTGTACAAGCGAACGAAAGCGTTGCTCGAACCTGGTGAGATTGAACTTGTCGGAGCAATCGTCCACAGTGGGCTGACAAGCCAAGAGGATCTCGAGATGCACGAACTAACCGTTGACCTCAACGAGATTATCAGTGAACACGCTGGAAAAGGTGAGACATATATCTATGCAGGAAATGATACCACCGACTTTGCATCAAACCAGTTCCAAGGGCTAACACTTGAGGATGAGGAGTTTGTGTGGGAGTGCCAGCAGCTGCTCCGTGATGGGACATTTAAACTAGTGTTCTATTATGAAGCAACCGCAGATCAGGAGGCGATCGTCAGTGCAATTGAGTCTCTCGGCTACGACGTAACGGCCGTTCCTTAGAGTCCGACGAGCAGCCACGCAAGCCCGATCGCCCCCAGGCTCAGCACAAGATTTCCAATCGCATTCGCGGCTGCTGCAGTGCGTTTTCCGTCTTCAAAAAGCAGGATCGTCTGGACGCTGAATGAAGAGTAGGTTGTGAATGCACCACAAGCCCCAATTCCGATCAAAAGCATCGTGTCAGATGATGCACCGCCAAACACGAGCACNCCCAGCACAAAGCTCCCGATTACGTTGACAATAAGCGTCGCATACGGAAACTCGGTTGCGGGAACGTACTCACCAACGGCATATCGGAGCAGTGCACCGATCGCGCCACCGGTTCCGACGAGAAATGCAGGCTCCATTATGAGGCCTCCATATCCGCCTCTGTCTCATCGGTCGGTTCGAGCCACTGAACGGTCCCACGGGCGAGAAAAACCGCCCCAAATCCACACACGTAACTCCCACCGATATACAACAGTGCAATCTCTGGATCGGTAACCGCATCCAAGACAAACATGCTGTATGTCGTAAACGAAGAAAGAAATCCAGTCCCGAAAACAAGTCTTGAATTATCATGGATAACGTCGTCTCGAAGTGAATCGTACACGAGCACACCAAGTGCGAAGCTACCGACCACGTTGACAGCAAACGTCGATGTCAGCGATCCAGGAATCAGTACATCAACTGCGTATCGGGCATTTGCGCCTGCAAACCCGCCGATCGCAATCAGTAAAATCGGTTCAATGTTTCCAAGTAGCTGTCTCCGTCTCATAGCGGTCTCTCAAATAGGAGCCATCAGCCGGAATCGGCGGTTGAGAAAGGCGAGCCCCATCGCCCAATCTATCTGAATGCTGTGACGCGACCGTGTTAATAGTTGCTAAGACCAGTAGTGGTGGGTTATGCTTCGCTTGGGAGCAGCTCAATAGTGAGCGCGAACGCTTCGTCCGGTTCGAGCTGCTGTGTCTCAAACTGATACGGCCCAATTGCTAAGCAGCGTTCGGAATACTCCGTGGCATACAGCCGGTAGGTTCGAGTAATCGTTCCGCATGGGTCAACAGTGGTTTGTGTTCGTGTTTCCTCAGTCTCAAGCTCGGATTCTGCTTGCCAGCAGCCGTCTTCCGGTCGTCGTGGGAGTTGAACAGTTACATCACGTTCAGTGTCGGGAATCGCGAGGATCCCAACGTCAGAGAGTTCGGTGTGTATCCCTTCATAAACGCTATACGGTGGCGTCGGACCACCAATAAAATCGTATGGCTCGGATCGTTTGTTTGTATATCGGATCGTTAACAGTGCAGGGCGGTCCTCAGTGAACTGGCGTGTTATACGTGCTTGAAGTGTGAATAGCTCAGTGTCAACCTCATTTGTCTCGACCCGTGCGAACGGGAATCCCTCATCTACGTCGATACCCTCGGATTCGATCGGGCTGATTTCACACTCTGTCGGACGTGGTGTCGGCGTTGCCCTCTCAGTTGGCGTTGGAGTTTCAGTTGGTGTTTCAGTCTCCGTTTGGTCCGGATCCGTCGGTGGTATTGTTGGTTGTTCACGCAACGAATTACAGCCTGCCGTCGAGATGGCGGCAATGCCACCAATTGTATGGAGCAGTTGACGTCGTGAGGGCACATCCATATACTGAGACCACAAGGAGTGACTCTAAGAATCTTCCGTCGTATACGAATCGTAACGGGTATTTCGAGATGCTTATTCATTGGGAGACCCAAGTACAGACATGCAACAGGTCGATGCGGAGCTATCACCGACCGATCGGGCTATTTTAAATGCGTTCCAAGGTGGATTTCCAGTTGTTGAGCGGCCGTTTGAGGCGGCTGCTGCCGCGCTGGCCGACCATGGCGTGGAGTTGACAGCGACTGAGCTCTGTGAGCGTATTCAGACACTTGATGAAAACGGCGTCCTCTCTCGATTTGGTGCGCTGGTAAACGCACAAGAAATTGGTGGCAATGCATCGCTCGTTGCGATGCATGCGCCTGCAGACCGATTTGACGAGATCGCAGCACAGGTCAACAGCTACCGGGAAGTTGCGCACAACTACGAGCGAGCACATCCATATCTTAACATGTGGTTCGTTGTGTCAGTTGCCGAGGAGAGTCGGATCGCGGGTGTCCTTTCAGAGATTGAAGACGAAACGGGACAGAAGACGTACAACCTTCCAAAACAACAGGAGTTCCGCGTTGAAGCCAAGTTCTATCTCGATGGACCGATCGAGGGTGGGGTTATCGATCTATCGGACCTAGGACCGGATGTAACGCCACGTGATCGGACCACACTGACACCACAAGAGCGGGATCTAATTTTGGAGATTCAGGGTGGGTTCCCACTAACGGAATCGCCATACGAAGCGATCGCGTCGGCGCTTGATGCAGAGCCAGCATGGGTTCGAGAGACAATTAAACGGTTCAATATCGAAGGGAAGATCCGCCGAGTTGGCGTTATTCCGAATCATTATGCGCTTGGATATACAGAGAACGGGATGACCGTTTGGAACGTTCCTGACGACGTCGTTGACACGGTTGGACCGGAGGTTGCGGGCCTTAATTTCGTGACACACTGTTATCAGCGTCCGCGTCACGACGGTGTGTGGCCGTACAATTTCTTTGCGATGACGCATGGTCGAAGCGAGGAAGAAAGCCAACAGCGGATTGAACAGGTTCGCGATGTCATGCAGGAGTACTGGGACGTCTCCGATGACGATTGGGACTCGTTGTTTTCAACCCAAATACTCAAAAAGACGGGCATCCGATTGCAGGAGCGAGCAGCAGCAAATACAACAGACGAAACGTGAGACAACAGCAATGATCCCGCTATATCACGACTTTCGGGGTGAGACAGTTGTTATCTTTGGTGGTGGTAGCGTTGGCTATCGAAAGGCACAACGCTTCGCCACAGAGGCACGTGTTATTGTGGTTAGCCCTAAGTTTGATCCGCGGTTCGCTGACCTCGATTCGGAGTCGATCGAACTCATCCGCGCCGCTCCAGCGGCAGCGGCAGTTGGGTCGTGGATCGATCGATGTGAACCAGCACTCGTCGTGATTGCCACCAATAACACTGAAAATAAACGATGCAATCGATACAGCAGCCTCCGAACGCGGAGTACTTCGGAACAATGCTGCTATGTCAGGTGAGCGATCGGCACGAAGCGTAGTTGTCCCCGCAACAGTCTCTGATGGTCCGGTGACGGTTTCAATCTCTACGGGCGCGAACAGTCCGGCACTCGCAAAGTACCTTCGACAGCAACTGGAGGACAAAATTGACGGTGCAGGAGAGCTCGCAGCGCTAACAAGTGAACTCCGAGAGGAATTAAAAAAAAGCGAGCTATCACCACAACAACGCCGAGATGCAATCCGAGCAGTCGTGCGATCCGAAGCGGTTTGGAAGGCTTTACATAGCGGAGATACGAAAGCAAAAAAAGAGGCAACGCGCGTGATTACAGAAACGGTTGGTGATTGGGTCTGATGTTCCAAACAGGTGTCATTTCAGGGGTGAGTATTTCACATGCACATGCAAGCGTTGACGAAATCGATGCTGCAAGCGGTGAGAGTGTTTCTGATGTAGTTACGTCGCTGCAGGTTGATTCGCGGGTAACCGAGGCGTTTGCAATCCAGACCTGTAACCGTGCAGAAATGTATGTTGTTACTGAGAGCGATGCAGCGGGACAAGAGATATTAACACCATATGTTGGCGGGGTTCGAGAGGGTGCAGTCGTTTTTATGGACCACGAAGAGAGTCTTCGTCATCTCATGCGTGTTGCATCCGGTCTCGAATCGCTAGTTATCGGTGAAGACCAGATTCTGGGGCAACTGAAAACAGCAGCGGAAGATGCACGTGGCGCTGGTGGAGTTGGCCCAATTTTCGATCAGGCACTCACAAAAGCGATCCACGTTGGCGAGCGTGCTCGAACTGAGACGAAAATCAACGAAGGTGCACTCTCGCTTGGGAGCGCTGCAGTTCGGCTTGCAAGTAGAGAAGTCGAACTTTCGGGTGCGACTGGACTCGTTGTTGGTGCTGGCGAGATGGGGACGCTCTCTGCAAAAGCGCTTGCGTCTGCAGGTGTTGATCGTATCATCATCGCAAACCGGACCGTTCCACACGCGGAACATGTCGCAGCCGAAGTAGACGTTGATGCGCAAGCAGTTGCGATCGATGCAGCACCTGCTGCCGCTGCGACCGCGGATGTGATAATCTCAGCAACGGGGAGCCCAACGTACGTGCTTGATGAACGTCGGCTTTCCGATGCAGGGAACACAGTGTGTATTGATATCGCACAGCCACGAGATATCGATCCGTCTGCAGCGCAGATAGCTGGCGTCTCGGTATATGACATTGATGCCCTCGAAAGTGTAACTGAGGAAACCCGTGAAAAGCGAGATGCTGCTGCAAGCGCAGTTGAAGAGATGATCGATATCGAACTCGATCGACTGCTAACGGCATTTAAACGAAAACAAGCAGACGATGCAATCAGAGCGATGTATGAGAGCGCAGAGTATGTCAAATCAAGGGAAATTGCAACTGCACTCACAAAACTGGAGGCACACGGAGAGCTAACTGAGGAGCAGAAAGCGGTCGTTGAGTCGCTTGCAGATTCGATCATCGGCCAATTGCTTGCTGCACCAACAAAGAGCCTGAGGGACGCAGCGGCCAATGATGATTGGACGACAATTCAAACTGCAATGCGACTATTCGATCCTGGATTCGACGAGCCACCACAAGGGACAACGACGCCAAACCACGGGCCACATGTTGATGGCGAAATCCCACAACACGTTCTTGATCAGCTATCTGACGACTGACCAGTACGCTGTTTTGATTTGAATATCGACATTGCCAGCGGTAGGTTCAAACGTTTTTGCTCTCTTTGAGCCACCGAATTCTGTTTGCGGCGTTAAAGACTAACAGTTCTGCGTGACGTTTGTCACTCGCACTGAATGCATGTGACTCATGGGACCCTGCTTGAAACACGCCAAGGTCTCCAATTGGCACGCTAATAAGCGATCGGTACGCTCCTGCGGTGTTATGCGTTTCGTTGGTGGAGAGATCATAGATGATCGCAGACTCACCCGAATTGTATGTCTGGCCTGCAATCGTCTCCTCGACTGAAAGCTCAGTGTAGTATCCGCTCGATGCTGCAGTTTCAGAGACTGCTGCAGCAACCAGCTTTCCGTCGTCGTATGTGTTCACTGCACAGACATCGAACGCAAGCACACCCTCTGCAAACTGAACCATGTTCTCGTAGACCGCTTGCTCGGAGTCTGCTTCCATGAGTGCACCCGCAGCCGCATGGAGTATCTCGATAGTCTCTGTCTGTTCGGCAAGCTGCTTTTCCGTTGCAACCTGAGCAGTGATGTTGTGCGAGACTGCTTGGCCGGCGGGCTTGCCTTTATATGTGATCGGTGAGGTCGCGGTAAGCGTGTATTTTGTCTCTCCATTTTTTGAGACAACCTGTTGTGTGATTTCCGGAGCAGATGAGTTGTTTTGAAAAATATTAGCTAAACGCGTCTCGGCTTCAGCACGATCGGCTGGATGGATGTACTCCAGCACACAATCGCCAACAACATCCTCTGGAGAGTCGGCTCCAAAGAGCGCGGCTGAGGCTTCATTTGCATACAATAAGACGCCATTACGATCAAAAATATGAATGCCAACCGGAGACGTCTCGACAAGCGTTCGGTACCGTCGCTCGGATGCTTCGAGCGCTTCTGTCGATCGCCGTTGCTCAATCACATTCTGGATCCGATTCGCAAGGACAGTGTACTGATCTGTGCTTCCCTTTTTTTGCAAATAGTCTGTGACACCTTTCGAAACAGCCTTGCTTGCAATTTCTTCGGAGCCTTTGCCAGTAAACAGAATGAATGGCAGATGATCATCGATAGATCGAATCGAAGATAACAGCTGTAACCCGTTTTGTGTGGGCATGTCGTAGTCAGAGACAACACAGTCGTACGAACTTGTCTGTAGTTGCTCAACAACTGCTGTTGGATCTGTCTGAATATCAATGAGCAGCGAATCATCGATTCGAGTTAGAAACGTCCGTGTGAGTGTTGCGAATGCCTCATCGTCATCCACTACAAGTACCCGAGAAGTGCCCATTAGCGTATACTCTGTGTGGTGATGTATAAGTCACCGTCTATCTTGTTATACTACGCACATTTTTCACGACTGCAGGCGTATGACGTGGTATGTCACTTCTATCCGATACAGAGATTGCAGATGGACTACCAGCTAAGTGGACACGTGATGATGATGAGATTGTTCGTGAGTACACATTTGACTCATATCTTGATGGTGTCGAATTTGCGGGTGATATTGGAGAGGTTGCAGAAGAAGAGTTTCACCACCCTGAGATCATCATCGGATACAAGTCTGTCGAGGTTCGTCTGACGAGCCACGAGGCGGGGGGGATTACAAAAGATGACCTTCGACTTGCAGCACTGTTCGATGACGAGTACTAAACACAACCGGCACTGATTCCGTGATCGAAGATGGACTCCGGATACATCTTTCGCGTTGAATTTAGACTCTCACCAGCGATCGGCTCGGTTGAGCCACATCGTTTCAAAACAGTGTATCGACACCCGTTGGTTGCGCCGCCTAAAGACGGATGGCTCTTTTTTCGAGACTGGCTTTGGCATGGTGAGCTCACAGATCGCGCACAGTTTCGACCGATCGTTTCTGATGCACTTGGTGTCACCGTAACAAACGTACAATTCAGTGAGGTTGTTATCAGCCAGCCGGAACTCGAGTGTCTTGATGTCGCAATTGAGAACAATCTGAACCAGTTTGGCCCCGATACATCGACAGCGGTTCGGCATGCACATCTTGGAAGCTCAATCCGGGTGGTCGACAAGGCGTAACAACGTAACACACATACCGTTCTATGACCTAACTATTGGCCTGAAATGGTCGTCGATGCATACGATTTCTGGCTGTTCGATCTCGATGGAACGCTTGTCGATGCGGAGTGGTCCTACACTCGATCGGTATTCGATCGCGTAGGCGAGCGAATTGATCGCCCGTTCAGCGATCGCGAAGCAGAGATTATCTGGCATGGACTCGGCGGAGCACGAAACCCGATCTTGCGAGCATGGGACATTGATCCTGCTGCATTTTGGCCAGCATTTCATGCGGAAGAGAATCCGCAACAACGGGCGGAGGCTACGTATCTTCACGGCGACGCAGACGCATTGCTTTCGGTAATTGATGTACCGATCGGGATTGTCACGCACTGTCAATCATTCCTCGCTCAACCAGTTCTTGAACAGCTAGCGCTTGACGAGCGGGTAGAGACCGTGCTCTGTTGTACGGATGAGACTGGTTGGAAACCGGATCCAAAACCAGTCCAGTCAGCGATGAAACAGCTCAACATCGGACGTGACAGCGTTGGCGTTCTCGCTGGTGACGGGGAAAGCGATATTGGTGCGGCATGGAATGCTGGCTTAGATGGAATTCACGTTGAGCGACATGGTCCTGACCATCGTGGCCGGTGTGTGCTTGGTGATTATCGAGTCCGATCGTTCGACGAGCTTCCGTATTAAAAAGAGATATCGCAGCTAATTAGTCAGCACCCAATGCTGACTCAACACCATCACTGTTCATTGTAAGCTCGATTTCGTTGAGGTCATCGAGCGCAGCGCGCCCGTTGACGGCAATTGCGACAAACGCGACTTTTGTAATGAAGTCAAGATAGACGACAACCATCATCTCAGTGTTGAGTGTCAACCAACCAAATCCAGCCGGGGAGAAAACCCAAACAACGGGATACAGAGTCCATAAAACAACGGTGATGTTTCGTAGTTTGAAAAACTGCATCGAGATACGATCAGAGCGGAACGACGTCTGCTGTGGAACGGTTTTCACGAGCAGGTACGCAAGTCCAAGATATGCAAGGCTTCCAACACCGAAGAGTGCCCACGATAGAGTGCCAGTTGTCAACACCGCAGCAGCGCCAGAGAGGATCAGTATGATGTCAAGCGTAATCAGTGTCGCATACATTCGAACGCCTGCTTTACACAACATCGCAAGATAGAGCACAAGCAGCGGCGTTGTCAGCAGCCAATCAATATACCGTGGTGCATAGAAGATGGCATCACCGGGGGCATCGAACGTCCCAATATTGAGTGCCATCGCAGCATACGAAGCAGCTGCAATGCCAGTAATCGCCGCAAGAATTGCGTAATACGTTCGGTTGCGTGGGTTCTTAACCGCGAACCAGAGTGGCGGTATGGTTGCGATCGCTAATCCCACCGTTCCAATCCATGCCCATGTACTGATTGCAATCATTGTGCACCTCCGAACGTGAAGCCACTTTGCCGCTCCTTCGTGGTCCCACCATCAGTTTGTGTGGCTGTAAACTGGCTTGCAGTGACTGCCTCCATCGCGTCGTTCATTTGTGTGGATTCGACCATTCCACCATGATCAACATCGAACTGATCAAGGACCGTTCGGAGACTCTCTGCTTGTGAGGAAAGCTCTGTTGCGGCAGCCTCAACAGCAGCAAGCGTGTTCTGTTGTTGGTCTGCAACCTTGGTAACGCCATCTGCTGCAGTTGTTGTCTGCTCGGAGATTGATGCAACCTCATCAATCATTTCAACAACGGTTGTTGCCGATCGGGCTTGATCTTCGGTTGTATGATTAATCTCTTGGACACTACTATCGATTTCGTCAACATACTCGATGACGTTATTTAGCTCTGCGATCGCCCCTTCGACAGTATTAACTCCTGCTGAGATCCGCTCTGAGGTGTCATCCATACCATCAACTGCCGTTTCGGTTCGGCTCTGGACGCGTTCAATTCGGCCTTCGATCTCCCCGGCTGCATCTTTCGTCTCCTCGGCAAGGGATTTGACTTCCTCCGCAACGACTGCGAACCCCGCGCCTTCCGCACCAGCACGTGCGGCTTCGATCGAGGCATTGAGCGCAAGCAAGTTCGTCTGCTCTGCAATCTCTCCAATGACATCGACAATCTCACCAATTTCGGCCATCTCATCATCCAATGACTCAATATCATCCATGGTGGTTGCCGTTTGTGACTCGATCGCATCCATCTGTGAGATGGCTTCCTCTGCGGCTTGTTGTCCGTCAGTACCGGCTTCTGTTGCTCGTTTGGTTGTGTCTGCAACCGTTTCAACCGTTGCTGCCACCTCTTCGGCACCAGCAGAAAGGGTACTCATCTCATTTGAGACATCACGAAGGTTCTTGCTCTGTTTGTGTGCCCCCTCCGAGATTTCAGAAACCGAATCTGTAACCCCATTACTTGCTGTTTGAAGCTCCTCTGCACGTTCATCGACGCCATCTGAAGCTTCACTCACGTTCCCAGCAAACTGCTTGACATCACCGACAGTTTGTTCAAGCTCATCCAGCATTTCGTTGAATGAATGGCCGACATTGGCCATGGCTTCATTCGCATCATCAACGGACGCCCGTTGTGTGAGATCCCCGGCAGAGACGGCTTGCATAACGGATTCATACTGTTCTGCTGTTTGTTCGAGTTGCTGTGCGCGTTGCTCAATTTGTGTTTGTACCTGTTGTGCATCGCGTCGTGCTGACTCGGACTCTTCGATCTGTTCTCGAAGGGATGTCCGCATCGTATCAAGTGATGCAACCAACTGTCCGACTTCATCAGTTCGATCGGAGTCAACAGTTACCGAAAGATCACCTGCGGCCATCTGATCGGCCGTATTCGAAAGCTGTCGAAGCGAAATAATCGTATTGCTCCCCACAGTGACGCCCAACAGCGCTAAACTAATTACTGCAACAAGAATTAGTCCCAGAATGCTTGAGGCGATACCTGCATCCGTTTCTCCAATCTCAGTGATTACTTGTATGTAAACCAATGCACCGGACCCAACAATCAATAAAAGAATCCCAATAAGCGACAATGAAAGCTTAATCGCATAGCTTCCACGTATTGTGGACTTCCACCCTGTATCAGACATATGTGTCTGTAGGTAAATTCTCAATTCCTCCTGATAAAACTGCAACTCAAATTATCTATTTTGAGAGCCTGATGTCCATTTACAATCCAGTTGGGTGTGAAATATATTCTGTTGTTAGCCCCCATTGGGAGGCAAGCGCTTGTACCGATCGAACGCCAAACGTCTCTGTTGCATAGTGACCAGCCAAAAAGACAGAGACTCCTGCCTCGCGCGCTTCGTGGTAGACTTTTTGTTTTCCCTCACCGGTGATCAACGCATCAACGCCAGTGTTGCTTGCTTCTGCAAACCAGTCAGTGCCGCTTCCGGTGACAATCGCCACATCGGTTAGTTCATCTGGGCCAAAAGCAAGCACGTGTGTCGGTTTCGATCGTTCAAACGCATCAAGTGTTGTAGCGATTGCATCTGGTGACTGTGGCGTTTCAAACACACCTTTCTGTCCGATATGTTCGGGGCCAAGCGCGCCGAATGGCTCCCGGTCAACAAGCGAGAGCGCATCTGCGATTCCAGCGGCGTTACCAATTTCTTGGTGTCCATCCAGCGGTAGGTGAGAGACATATAGTGCAATATCATTACGAATAAGCTGCTCGACCAGGTTGTACTCTCGGCCAGTTACTCGTTCGATACCACCCCACGAGATTCCATGGTGTGTCACAAGGACATCTGCGTCTACTTCGATTGCAGCCTCGATTGTCGCGGTTGCAGCATCAACCGCAAACGCGACTGTTTCGATCGACCGATCCGGTGGTCCAACTTGCAGGCCATTTGCACTGGCATCAATGTCAGCGTATGCATCTGTACGGAGCGTTGAGTCCAACCGATCAACAAAGTCAACAAGCTGCATACACGATAGCACAACGGCGAGCCGTTTGTATGTGCCGAGAAGCGAATTGTGCGTTAAATAGTGCGGCTGCTCAGCAGAGAAATGCGCAAACACGTGGTTTGGGTTTGCGATCGATTGAAAATGTGCGTTACTTATTCGAGTTTGACAGCGCTAACCTGTCCAGTCTGTCCTGGTCGGGAGGTGACGCGCGCTTCACCCTCAGAGGTGCTGATAACAGCTCCCTTCGTGATGATGTTCCGTCGCACGTAGTTAACGTTCGATGGGTTCTCTTTGACGCCTTCAATCTCTGCTGAAACAGTGCTTTCGCCGTCTGAAACGTTTGCAACGTTTGTCGAGAGCGCACGGAACTTTTTCTCGCTTCCGCGCGAATCAATAACCTGCAGGCGTGGTTCGCCAACGGTCGTCTCGGATGGTTCGCGACCGAGTTGGTAGCGTTTCTTTTTTCGGAATGGCTTGAGTCGACCGCCAGTTCGCTTTCGGGTAGAGCGTCCCTGATCTTTCATACCGGAGAAAACAGCCAGGAGATACTTGAATCGCTCGGAACGCGTCGCTGTGTATGTTAGTCAGTGGCGCTCGATCAACCAGTTGATGTATGAGTCGCAACCTTTTCCGTCCGCTCACCCATTCACCCATACCATGAGCCTGGATGTTGCCGTTGCCGTACCGTTTCGGCAAAAAGGCAAGCGAGCACTTGGTGAGGGCGAGATTGTCGTAGCGCTGTCGCTCGATCGCGATTGGTTTTCGCCTGATCAGGCGAAACGACTTGTAGATGTGGCGCTTGGCCGCGGTTTGCTTGAGTCAGTTGACGGGGAGCTACGACCGACATTTGATCCCGACGATGTAGTTATCCCAGAAGACTTCAGTCCAGATGAGTCAATTCTTCGAGAGCAATCGACATTTGAGAAGGCACTCGATTCGCTTGTTGCAGATGGGATTCAAAAACAGGATGCTGTTGCAAAGGCAAACACAGTTCAACAGGAGCTTGGCGTAACGATCGAAACTGCAGCGGTGATTGTTGCCCGACGCCGCGGAGTTAATGTGGACGAGCTTGCAACAACGGTCGTACACGAACTCGAAGAAGCCTAACCATCCGACACAAAAAGTAACGCATGGTCATTGATCGACTCACCGACGGTAAACGGATCGCACAGATACTTTCTTCGGAGATTACCGGCGATAAAAAAGCGCTCCAAACGCTCTCTGTAACTGATGCTANCCCGGATATTGAACCAACAGCAGACGGTGCGCTTGCCTACCGTGCAACACTCGATGCGGACACAACGGACACAGCCATACACGTTGCAGATGTCTTTGTCCAGGCCGATCGCGTTCGTGTCGAGTTTCGCGTTGTACCAGACGTTGCAGCAGCAGCAGGCGCGCGCGCAAATCTTCGTGTTCGTCCAAAGGCTGTGTCACCACCACGCACGATCGTGTTTGTTGAAGATGGTGCACAGGTTAAATGGTGTATGCCAGTGTTTGAGGCAGTGGTTGACGCAGTATCAGCAGAAGATGTCGAGTAGCTATACCAACGATTCGAGCAGTGCTGGAAGTTCGAGCACCAGTTTGTTTCGATCGATGTGTGCATCTGCCCGTGGATCCGGCTCAGGTCCACCTGAAAAAAGAACTTGTACAGCGATCATCCCAGCATTTGTTGCTCCCCCAATATCGTCGCGTGGCGTATCTCCAATATAGACGGTTTCTTCCGGGGTTGTCCCTAGTTCCGAAAGCAGCGCAGAGAAGGCATCCGGGTGTGGTTTTCCAGCTGGTAGTTCGCCAGTGACGAGTGCAACTGGAAAGAGTGTGTTCCACTGTAAACGATCGATTTTCTCACGTTGTGCCTTGATTGGCCCGTTCGTAAGCAGTCCAACCTGATATGTCTCTTTGAGTTCCTCAATAAGTTTCTCTGCGCCTGGTATCGGATTGAGCGCTTCTGTCACTGCTTGTCGATACGCTGCAGTGAGCGTTGCTGGGTTGGTCTCTGTCTCATCGTATTGTGCGAGTACATCTTTAAAAATCGGCTCACGGGTCTCTTCGGTGAGGTTGTTCCGATGGGCCGTTAGGTACTCCTGCCGTGTGATTGGAGGTGCATTGGTTGCCGATACAGCCTCTTTCAACAGCGTTTCTCTGTCACGTTTCGGCACCGCAAGTGTCTCGTCGAGATCAAACGCGACCCCTCTAATTGCCATTATGTGCCGGTAGGACGCCAACCATCATGAGGATGCCGGCTCATTTTCAGGATATCGATCGCTTTTTTGCTCGTTCACACTACCTCTGTTGATGTGACACTCGATCCCATTCACGTCGAAACAATCGCTAAATTGGCAAGCCAAATTGCGGAGGAAACCGATGATAGCGAACAGACTGAGCTTGCACAGACGGTGTGGGATGAGTGGCTAGATCCGCTTGTTGTTGGTGGAAAACGAGTTATCGAGCCACTTGAGCCACAAGAGCTACACCGGGTCTCAATTGACGATATTGCGCTGTGTGAGCGGCCTTATAGGGTCACGCACGGGCTGGACTCTGGTACCCTCAACCCAACAACGTTCAAAAACGGACTTGTACTGGATGTTGCACATGCAGCAATGGCATCACATCCGTCGACACTTACACTGCATCGAAAACGGACCGTCATCGCAACAGTCCACACAAACAACACCACAAGCAAGTACGACGAGGAATGGTCGATATATGATGACGGACATAGCCGTCGGAAGGTGTGGCGTGCACCGAAGATTCGCCGGTTCCAAGAAGGAATCGTCCACGCGCTCTCGTTATATCTTGCAGAGAGCGAGCATGCACTGTCACATGAAGAGGAAGTATCGGAGTTGCTATTTCTTGATGGCCCACTGTATCCAAAAGAGCTGTTGTCATGGAACGACCGAGATGCAGAGCTTGCAACCCTTGCACGGGAGACAAAGCCGAAATCTGTGCTCTCGAACTATATACGACTAACAGAGCGATTCATTGAGAGCGACCGGACAATCGCAGGCTTCGTTAAAAATCCAAGCGCTCGGACGATCGTTCAAGGCCTATCAAAGAACGAGACCACGGTCCCATGGGGCGATGACACGGCATTTTTTACCCGGCTGCTTGAGCAATCACCGAAGAAACAGGCACACGTCCACGATCGTCGGAAAGACTCGCTCACATTCACGACGTGGCTACTGTCACGTGGCGGCCCTGACCGAACCGTCTCTGCGTATGGAGATGCACTCGGAGTAGAGCGAAAATATCCATTAGACGCGTATACGGTGACGTTCTTTGTAATATATGATCCACGATCGGATCTGCTGTATAAAATTGAGGCTCCGTATGCAGTTACGAAAGATGAAGACAGACGAGAGGCGTTAACCAGACAGGTCCTGAGTGAAGTTGCAGCACAAAAGGGTCCACCAACACCGGTTTCGAAGGCGGATGAGCTTGCACGAATCCGTGCAGGCGAGAAGCAGTCGCTTAAACGACGGTTTGAGAGCGAACTGAAAACTGCAGTACGATCATCATATGATGCCGAACGATGGGATGACATGGAACACTAACGGAGGCTTAGGCAGGCCCGGGGTTTGCAATCTCAACGGTGACTGATTCGGAGTTGACACCGATTCGGGCAAACTGTGTTTTAAGATGGTCTTCGGCCGCTTCAATTGCTTGCGATCGTGTTTCAAACCCGCGTGGCATTGGTGTCTCGAATGCAACTCTAATCTTCTCGCCGTCAATCTTGATTGGAGAGCCACCGCTTTCGACCTGATAGAACGAATCACAGACCCAGACATAGGGTGCATCCTCATCGGGTGCACCTTTGTATGCTGGCGGCCCTTCGCCACGCTCAAATATTGTCCCGGTGAGATTGGTCCCGCCGCCGTGACCACTTACTAACAACATGACAACCACTATGCCCTCTAAACGTAAATACCGTGTCCATCATTGAGTGATATGTTAAAATATTCAATGAGATCGCCAAAGATGCGTGATATTTTATAAATTAAGATCGAATAGCTAGTCGACCACAACAGAGATCGTGAGGGAAAAGGCGTTTATCTTTCGCTACAGACACTCATGCATGACACTTGAGGATTTCACCGAGTTTAGTGCCGAATCAAACGGCGACTCAGATGATGGAGGGGCAGCTGGGACGGAGTCTACATCCAATACAGAGCGGGCATCGGGTGAGCAGGAGGCGGATCGATTTGAGTCCGTCTCAGTGTCACCGACCGGGACAGACAACGGACTCGGCACGCTGTCGGTCAGAGACGGGTTACGAGTTGCAACGGATACCCAAGAAACCGAACTCCGAGCCTTCATTACAGCAGAGAACCGTGAATCAGTCCGAATTGGAAAGTATATCATTATTCCATATCCGGATGCGGAGTCGCTGTTTTGTCGAATTACCTCGCTTGAATATGCCCAAGAGTATCACTCCGACGATGCGACCGAGATTCACGCGCGGCGATCGATGCGACAAAACGAGTTCCATGAGCGCGATTACAAATTTATGGCTTCGTTGGAGCCAATTGCAGTGCTCTACACGGATAATGGAACACTTAAACGACGCATGACTGACCGAGTCCCAAAACCAGGTGCAACCGCAAAACAGGCGCGCGACAGCACAGAGATCAAAACGGGTTTGAAAATTCCAGCGGAAGGAATCTTTCTCGGACATCTCTCAGTCGGTGGTGAAAAGGTACGCACCGCAGCCTCGCCGCCGACGATCGACTACCGAATTAAAGACGACTACGGATCCGGTGATCCGCTTGTGTTCCGCCATAGCCTCATTGCAGGGGGAACAGGGTCAGGAAAAACACATGCATCAAAAAATGTACTTAGACAGTATCTCTCCGAAGACTGCCAGTATCCGATGGCAGACGGACGGACTGTCTCACCAGCAGTTGTTCTGTTTGACCCACAGGATGAGTACGCACAGATGCACGATGATAACCCCGAGATGACACCGTCATTTGCCCGGAAACTCGATCGCGAGAACATTGCATACGGAGGCCACTCCGATACGATCGCACTTGTTCCAAAAGAAGACGGGGTCACGTACGGCGGAGGCGGTCATAATGCCGACCAAAAGGCGTTCACCATCCCGTTTTCAATGGTACGTGATCAGCCGTGGCTTGTTGCCGGAAGTAGTCTCAACGAGAACCAATATCCTGCGCTTTTGACGCTGCTTAGTCGATTCTTCCGCAACTATGGCGAGAGTGGAACATACAAACAGTTCCTTGCGTTTCTCGACGATCCGGCACTGAAAGCGGAACTGGATGAGTCTGGACGGGTTCATGAGGCAACATTCGATGCAGTAAAGCGTCGGGTACGTGGGATTCCGACCGGGATATTTGATCAAGCAGCAACCCCAATCACAGATCTTGATCAAAAATTAGTCCGGCCAGGTGGGTTGACAGTCATTCCCACCTACCACCTGAGTACAAGTCGTGCAAAAGAGCTGTTCGTCCTTGCGGTCTCTTCATACCTGATCGACGACAAACTCTCAAATGCACCGGAGAGCGATCGTATTAAACAGACACCGATCGTTCTCGGGATGGATGAGGCACATAATTTCCTTGCAGACGCAGACACTGTTCAAGCACAGAAAGTAATTACAAAGTTTACAGAGGCCGCAAAACAAGGCCGAAAAGAGCGGCTTGGGCTATTTTTGATAACACAGGACCCGCAGGATATTGCTGAGCCAGTATTTAAACAGATCAATACAAAGCTGGTGTTAAATCTCGGTGACGAGGATGCGATTAAAAGTGTTAATATCCCGACGACGCTTCAACAAAAAGTACCATATATGGAGAAAGGACAGATGGTAATCTATTCGCCTGATAATTCCGAGCCTGTTGAATTAATTGGGCTCTCGACCTGCCTCACACGACACGGTAGATAGTGACGGTCTGCTGAGACGACGGATTCATGCCGAAAACTCACAGAAATGCGAGGAGAAAGCCCACGACTGTACTCCCGAGAGGAATCCAACAAGGCTCGAATCAATCTACGAGCGATCGCAGT